>OIYG01001927.1_pt1 | contig 14380 bp, 16 predicted proteins | sample 1587861 | NCBI WGS metagenome assembly OIYG01 (sample SAMN03283272) | human gut metagenome | biome: human-associated habitat; material: feces | host: Homo sapiens | place: Peru | collected 2012 | reverse complement strand
CAGGATATGGCTGTAATGACGTTCATATGTCGAATATAAAATCGAATCGTGTTCATCCAGCACCACGCACTTGATGGTGGTACTGCCGATGTCAAGACCTACTCTCACGTTTTTCTTTCCTCCTGAAAGACGATTCCTACCAGTTTTTATGCAGCAGACTTTTCGTCTGATCTTTGCTAAAAATTAGTTCGTTAGCGAATCATTCATTCGGTTCGCATACAATTGTATTATAACCAAAACCGTCGGAACAATCAATTGGCATGCCCCATTTTACACGCAAAAAATAGTATTTTCCGCTCATAAAGTTAAACATTTTGTTAATTTCACAGAACTTGCGGCATCTTTTTCCAGCAAAATAACTAAGATTCTTTACTCTGTATGTTTTTTGCCCCGGACAAAAACTCCCCCGCAAGCGGGTGCTTGCGAGGGAGCTGCGGTTTTGGTTGGTTTTGCTGCGGGTATAAAAATGCGGTTCAATCCGACAGCGGTGTTTTGCGGGTGAGCAGATAGAGTTCCCGGCGGAGCTGGTGCTGCAATGCGGTGGGGGTCCTGTCGGCGGAGGAGCGGAACTCGACCGTCGCTTCGATGGGGACGGGCCGGGCGGGCAGCGGGAGCTTCAGCTCCGCGCGGGCCCCCCGCGGGCTGCGGGGCAGAAGCGCAAGCTCCCAGCCCAGTTGGCGGCAGTACCGGCGGCAGAGCAGCAGCCCCGCCTGTGCCCCGCCCAGAAAGCGGCGGCGGTTTTCCAGCCAGCTTTCGCCCTCCGGCAAACCACAGCCGTCATCCTCCACGAAGAGGGTGACGTCCTGCTCGGTCCTGCGCAGCCCCACGGTGATGCTGCCGCCGGGGGCGACGGCATGGAGGGCGTTGGAAAGCAGATGGAAGCAGATCTGCTCCGCCATGGCCCGGTCGCCCCAGACGAGGCACTGGGTCAGGCCGCCGCAGTCCGCCCGGAGGGTCGTGCCGCACTGAGCCTTGATCTCCTCCTCCATCCGGGCTATCTGGCTGACCAGTTGGCAGAGGTCCAGCGGGAGCTTGTGCAGCGGCTGCTCCGGGGCGGAAAGCTCCATCACTTCCCGGAACGTCCGTTCCAGCCGGGCCGACTCCACAGCCATGTCGTCCAGCGCCTGTGCGGCGCGGGAGTCAGCGGCCGGGGCAAGGTGCATCTGCAAATACTCCCGGTTCTGGTCCATCAGGCGCAGCGAGTGCAGAAATGCCGTTTCCAACTGTTTTTGCGGAAATTCCGCTTCTCCCTGCCCCTGCCTGACCATAGTGCCGACCTCCTTACAGATACTCCCGTTTCACGATGCCCTGCCGCAGCACAGTCCGCTGCAGCGAGTAGATCAATTTTCCCGTCGTGATCTTCATCCCGGTGAGGCTGTTTTCGGCCTTGTAGCGCTCCCAACCGGAGGGGGCCCGCGTTTCGAGCCCGTCGATCATGCGCCGCAAGCCGCTGTCCACAGCGGCCACCGTGATATGATATTCATCCGCGACGCCCCGTAAGATTTCTTTGCGGAGCGCCAGCTTTCCATCGGCTGAACAGGCGATCTGTAACGCCAGCGTCAGATATTCGCAATTGGTGTTGGGCTGCGGGATGCCCCACTGCTCGTACAGTTGGATGCAGAAGCGCTCGATCCGGGTGGAGTTCTGGCCGGGGACCCCCAAAAGCCCCCGCATCAGGTCCTGCAGATGACCGTGTTCGATGCAGAACATCTTCCGGCTGCGCTTCAGGCAGGATGTGGTGTGATCGTCGTACCAGCCATCCCCCTGCAAAAGCAGCGCCGGACGGTTGGGCAATTGGTTCAGCCGCTCGATGAACGTCAGGCTGTCCATATCCTCCAACTGGCCGCTCAGTACCAGCACATCGAAGCACCACGCTTTCCGCAGCGCTTCCAGCACCGGTTCCCCGCTTTGGAAACAAGTGCACGAGATCGTCGGGCTTTGCTCTTCCAGATAAAATTTCCGGACCCGGAGTTCCCGTTCGTCGTAGCTCATCAGCGCGACGCGCATGCCCGCCGCCTCCCGTTCACTGCTCACGCGCGGTGCCTCCTCTCGGTGCGGCCGCCAGCGCCGGGAGATGATCCGCAATCACATCGTCCCAATGCTCCGGCTGCACGGCATTTTCATAGAGATACTGCAGCAGCCGATACCCCTTTTGGGGGTCCAGCGGAACCAACATGCTGACCCGCTGTTCCTGCGCTCCCTGCCGGGCCAGTGTCAGTTGACAACTGCCCTCGGCGGCCGCATCCAGCGAGTAGACCAGCGTATACGCGGTCTGATAGCCCTTGATCGACGAAAACTGCCGAACCAACGGGGCATATGCTCGTTCCATAAAAGATTCCTCCTTGCTGCGTTCCTTCCTGTACCTTATTAGATACAGGTTTTCATTCTTATTTTATAGAGCAGACAAGAAAGATTCAATCCCCTAAAAAGCGTTAAAATGTGTCGTTTTGCCCCAGATTTTCGCCTTGTTTTTCACGTTTCAGCGTACTTCGACAAAGAAAAGCCGATGGAAAAGCCTTTCGTACTTTCAGAATACCATCTTTTCGCAGCAATTGCAAGAGGGAGTTATTTCTTTGTCCATCGTTGAAAAATTCTTTCATTGTGTCAAACTTTCCCAACCGGAAATGGAACAAGAAGCAACGATTTGTTCACATTCGTCTGATAGAATAGAGTGATTTATCTTCAGCGTTTACAGAAAGGCAGAATCCATGCTTCAACTCAAAAAGATCCACAAGGAGTACAAGACCGGCGATCTTGTGCAGACGGCCCTTGACAAGGTCAGTTTGAACCTTCGCGACAGCGAATTCGTCGCCATCCTCGGCCCCAGCGGCTCCGGCAAGACCACGCTGCTGAACATCATCGGCGGCTTGGACCGCTACGACAGCGGCGACCTCATCATCAACGGCATCTCCACCAAAAAGTACACCGACCGCGACTGGGACTCCTACCGCAACCACACCATCGGCTTCGTGTTCCAGAGCTACAACCTCATCCCCCACCAGACCGTGCTGGCCAACGTGGAGCTGGCCCTTACCATCTCCGGCATTTCCGGGGCCGAGCGCCGCCGCCGCGCCACCGAGGCACTGGAGGAAGTGGGTCTGGGCAACCAGCTGCACAAGCACCCCAGCGAGATGTCCGGCGGCCAGATGCAGCGTGTGGCCATTGCCCGTGCACTGGTGAACAACCCCGACATCCTGCTGGCCGACGAGCCCACCGGCGCGCTGGACAGTGAGACCAGCATTCAGGTCATGGAACTGCTCAAGGAAGTGGCGCGGGACCGGCTGGTAGTCATGGTCACCCACAACCCGGAGCTGGCCGAGCGCTACGCCACCCGCATCGTAAAGCTGAAGGACGGCGTGATCCGCTCCGACACCATGCCCTACGAGCCCGGGGACGAGGCGGCCGCCGCGGCACCCGTGCACCGGAACATGGGGCACTCCTCCATGTCCCTGCTCACCTCCCTTTCCCTCAGCTTCAACAATCTGCTCACCAAAAAGGCGCGCACCCTGCTCACCGCCTTTGCCGGCTCCATCGGCATCATCGGCATTGCGCTGATCCTCTCGCTTTCCAACGGCGTGAGCCGCTATATCAGCAACATGGAAAAATCCACGCTGGCGGCCTATCCGCTGCAGATCAGCAGCACCGGCGTGGATCTGACCAGCATGATGGACCCGGACACCTACACCAGCGTTTCGTCCAGCGCTGAGCCTGCGCCGGATGGCATGGTCACAGTAAGCCAGCTGCTGTCTCAGCTGAACATCGGCGCCACCAGCAACGACCTGCGCTCGCTGAAAGAATATCTGGACAGCGACGCCTGCACCATCCGGGACAACGCCACGGTGGAATACGCCTATGCCTCTTATCCGCTGATCTACCGCCAGAACCCGGACGGCACCGTGCAGAAGCTGAACCCGGACACCACCTTCTCCGATATTGCCAGTGAGAACACCTCGGTGACCAGCATCATGGCCTCCGTGTCCAGCCCCTATGTGTTCTGCGAAATGGCCGAGACCCCCGCCCTGTACGAGGATCAGTACGACGTCAAGGCTGGCCGCTGGCCGGAAAAGTACAACGAGCTGGTGCTGACCCTGAACGCGGACGGCAGCGTTTCGGACTATTCTCTGTACGCCATGGGTCTGCGGGATCAGGCCGAGCTGGATAAAATTTTACAGCAGTATGCGCAGAGCCAGAAGATTGATCTGCCCACGGACTACGGCACCTATACCTATGACGATTTTCTTGGCATGACCTTCAAGCTTGTCAACAAGGCCGACTGCTATGTTTATGATGCAGAGCACAAGGTCTGGCTGAGCAAGTTGAACGACGAAGCCTATATGCAGCAGCTGGTGGCCGACAGCGAGGAGCTGACCATTGTCGGCATCGTGCAGCCCAAGGCAGACGCCACCTCTGCCATTCTGCACAGCGGTCTGGACTACCTGCACGACCTGACCTATTATGTCATCGATCAGGCTGCCAACAGCGAGATCGTGCGCCAGCAGCTGGCGGACCCGGACATCAACGTGCTGACCGGCGAGCCCTTCGACGCTGCCGGCAACAGTATGCTGGATATCGCCTCCCTGTTCTCGGTGGACACGGACGCCCTCAAGGATGCTTTCCAGTTCGACACCAGTGCCCTGCACTTTGATCTGGACGGCGCATTCGACCTGACCGACGGTTCCTTCGACCTTGCCACCCTCATCGACCCCTCCAGCTTCAAGCTGGATCTCAGCGGCCTGCCGCTGCCGGACATGGAGATGGACATGAGCGAGCTGTTTGACGGCGTAGAGCTGAACATCTCTCAGGACGGCCTGCAGACGCTGATGAAAAAGATCCTGAACGGCTACAAGCGCTATATCATCAGCAACGGTCTGTTGAATCTGGACAAGATCGGCTTTTCCTCCTATATGAAGACCGAGGCCTTCCAGACGCTGCTGGCCGAATCCATGGGCGATCTGCTGGACACCTCCGGGCTGGAGGAGCAGTTTGCCGATACGCTCCAGCAGAACCTGCAGACCGTGATGGAGACCTACTCCGCCCAGCTGGGCGAGGCGCTGCAGGTCCAGCTCACCGCCGCTCTGCAGGAGCAGATGGGCCCCGCCATCCAGAAGCTGGCCGGGCAGCTGGAGCAGAAGATCGCGCAGGCGATCCAGAGCAACATTGCACAGCTGAGCACGCAGGTGGAAAGTGCGCTCAAGATCGACCCCGCCGTGTTCCAGCAGGCCATTCAGATCAACATGACCGGCTCCGACCTGACCGAGCTGATCAAAAACACCCTGCTCTCCTCCGCTTCCAGCTACGAAAAGATCCTGAGCGACATCGGCTATGTGGACTACGCAAAGCCCGATGGCATCTATATCTATCCCAACAGCTTTGACACCAAGGCGCAGGTGGTAAGCGAGCTGGACGCCTACAACGCCGCCATGCGGCAGCAGGGCGAAGAGGACAAGGTGATCCACTATACCGACATGGTGGGCACCCTGATGAACTCGGTCACCGAGATCGTGGGCATGGTCAGCAATGTGCTGGTGGCCTTTGTGGCCATCTCGCTGGTGGTGTCCTCCATTATGATCGGCGTCATCACCTATATCAGCGTGTTGGAGCGCCGCAAGGAGATCGGCATCCTGCGCGCCATCGGTGCTTCCAAGCACAACGTCTCGCAGGTGTTCAATGCCGAGACCTTTATCATCGGCCTGTGCTCCGGCGTGATGGGCGTGGTGCTCTGCCTGCTGCTGCTCATCCCCGGCAATATGCTCATCCACCACATCGCGGGCGATGTGAACGTGGTGGCATCGCTGCCGCCGCAGGCTGCACTGATCCTGATCGTTCTGGCCACCCTGCTTACCATGCTGGGCGGTCTGATCCCCGCCCGCAGCGCTGCAAAGAGCAACCCTGTCAAGGCGCTGCGCTCTGAGTAAGGCTTCACCCTTTCCGCATTCAAATCCCTGCTGTGCGCTGTGTGCAGCAGGGATTTTTGCATTCTGTCCCGGCTTGTGCTACAATAGAAAAAACTTCATTTCAAAGGAGAACCTCCGATGCCGAACATCATCGAGATCACCGACCTTACCGCCCCGGAGCTGGACGTCTACGCCCGGCTCACGCAGGCGCAGCTGCGCAACCGGCTGGAACCGGAAAAGGGCATTTTTATCGCCGAAAGCCCCAAGGTGATCGCCCGGGCGCTGGACGCCGGATACCAGCCCCTTTCCCTGCTGATGGAGCGCAAACAGATCACCGGCCCGGCACAGGAGATTCTGACCCGCTGCGGCGATGTGCCGGTGTATACTGCCGACCGGGAGCTGCTGGCACAGCTCACCGGCTTTGCGCTGACCCGTGGCGTGCTGTGCGCCTTCCGCCGCCCTGCGCCCCGCACGGTGGAGCAGGTGTGCGCCCACGCCCGCCGGGTGGCCGTGCTGGAGGGCATCGTGGATTCCACCAATGTAGGCGCTATCTTCCGCAGCGCTGCCGCACTGAACATGGACGCCGTGCTCATTACCCCCTCCTGCTGCGACCCGCTGTGCCGCCGTGCGGTGCGGGTGAGCATGGGCACCGTGTTTCAGGTGCCGTGGGCGCAGATCGGCACCTGCCCCGCCGACTGGCCGGAAAACGGCAGTGCCCAGCTCCACGCGCTGGGCTTCAAGACCGCTGCCATGGCGCTGAGCGACCGCTCGGTCAGCATTGACGACCCCGCCCTTGCCGCCGAGCCGAAACTTGCCATCGTGCTGGGCACCGAGGGCGATGGTCTGGCAGGCAGCACCATTGCCGCCTGCGATTACACCGTAAAGATTCCCATGTCCCATGGGGTGGATTCCCTCAACGTAGCCGCTGCCAGCGCCGTGGCCTTCTGGCAGCTCGGCCGCCTGTAAGTCCCCGCTCGCGCTCTCCGAAATCGCTTGACAAACGCCCCAAAACGCGGTACACTATCAGCGTCATCATCGTGGGCCTATAGCTCAGCTGGGAGAGCGTTCGGTTCGCATCCGAGAGGTCAAGGGTTCGAATCCCTCTAGGTCCATAAAACACCGTATCGTGTTAAACGATACGGCGTTTCTTTTTACCATTCTTTGCAAAATCGTGCATCATTCGTCTTGACAGCGTAAAGTGACGTACGCCGAACTTTTCGGCATAATGTTCATAGTTTCACCAGAAGTTTTGTTGAAAACGGCTTTTTCCCAGCCCTGCCGTTCTGCAAATTCGTGGCAGGCTTCTTTTTGCATGGGGATTTATGCGAAGATTTACATAAACAAGTTGATAAGACAATAAGCATTCCTCCATTTCTTCCTGATTTTTCGTAAAATTCACTTGAAAATGCATATGGTTTCGGCTAAAATGCAATCAAGCGAAAAATTAGCCGAATCCAATGGAAGCAGGTGACGAACGTGAGCTATATTACCAGAAGTCTTGAAAAAGTTGTTCAGCAGGTAACGCAAGAGTACCCCGTCGTATTAGTGACCGGCCCTCGACAAGTAGGAAAGACGACCATGCTGCAAAAGCTCATGGAAGGAACTTCCCGTTGTTATGTTTCGCTGGACGATCTGAACGAACGTGCGCTTGCAAAAAACGATCCCGAATTGTTTTTGCAACTGCATAAGCCGCCGGTTCTGATCGACGAGGTGCAGTATGCACCGGAGCTGTTCACCTATATCAAGGTCTACGCAGATATGCATCATGAACCGGGTGCCTTTTGGCTGACTGGTTCGCAGGTGTTCAAGTTGATGCGTGGCGTTCAGGAATCTCTTGCCGGTCGTGTTTCTGTACTTTCCATGACTTCTCTTTCTCAGTCAGAGCTGAACGGTACAGACACCGAGCCTTTCCGTGTAGATTTGGACGCTCTGCTGAAACGGGAGGAAAAAGCCGTTCCCGCAGACACCAAAGGCATCTTTGAACGAATCTACCGGGGTTCCATGCCTGCGATTGCCAGTGGAAAAAACAGCAACAGCCAGATTTTTTACAGCAGCTACCTTTCTACCTATATTGAGCGGGATGTAAAAGAACTTTCGGATGCCATAGATTCACTGAAATTTCTGCGTTTCATGACGGCGGTTGCCGCCCGCTGCGCACAGATGCTGAACGTTTCTGAGATCGCACAGGATGCAGACATCAATCAAAGGCAGGCAAAGGACTGGCTGCACATTCTGGAAACCTTGGGCATCATCTTCTATCTGCATCCCTATTCCAACAATCTGCTGAAACGTCTGGTAAAGACCCCGAAACTCTATTTCTATGACACCGGGCTTGTGTGTTACCTGACTAAGTGGAGCAGTGCTGAGGTTCTGGAATGCGGCGCCATGAACGGTGCGATCCTCGAAAACTACGTTGTTTCCGAGATTGCCAAAACCTATCTGAATACCGGCAGAGAGCCGTTCCTGTATTACTACCGTGATAAAGATGCCAAAGAGATCGACATTGTTTTGGAACAGGATGGTGTGCTGAACCCCATCGAGATCAAAAAGACTTCAAATCCCGGCACTGAACTGACAAAGGTATTTTCCTTGCTGGATAAAGCCTCTGTTCCCCGTGGGAAAGGTGCCATCGTCTGCATGAAGCCAAAAGTCGGCGTGGTGGATCGGGATAATTACGTTGTTCCGATCTGGGTCATCTGATATGCAAGGCGGCAAACGCCGCCGATAGTATTCTTCTGTGTATCCTCCTCGTCGGGTTCTTCCTGCTCATCCTCCATAAAAAAACAAAACGTCCTGCCGTATTGCGGCAGGGCGTTTTGCTTTTTATACCGACACGAAGAAAGTTTGAAGAAGCGCGGCCAGCCGCAGCGGGCAAGGGCTCTAGCCAGTAGAAATTTCTACCGGGGATGCCACGTGCTTTAGCCGCCGTCGTTTTTGGAGTTCCGAAAGTTCAGAGCTGCCATCAGGCATCCAAACGCAGCCGCCCAGAGAAGGCCGGTATAGAGCCATACTTGGAGAATGGCGAAAATCCCCCCTGCGATCAGCAGCAGGACGCCAGCCGTTAACAGCAGACGTACCGACAACTGTTCCATCTTAGGTATCCCTTTCTGTGCGAAGATATTGCTGCACCCGGTGGACATCCCCGGAACGAACTGCAACGTACCATAAGGATCGAGTCATTGCTCCGGTAGGCATCGGCGTGTTCAGCGGCACCGGAAGCAGTGCTGCCCGCACCTTATAGGGAATATTGTTTTCCGCCATGAAGATCCGCAACTGCTCCAGCCGCTGGGTGGAGTACAGGGTTTCAAATTCGACCCATTGCTCTTTTTTCCAAAAAATAGATTTCAAAAAATTCACAGAAAGTCCTTTCCGGTGCCAAAAAGACGCAGGGCAGCTTGTTTTCACAAGTTCTGCTCTGCGTCTTTGCGTCTGGCACTGATATTGTGATCCTATATGTTCAATTTTTAGCACACATTTCTCCTTTGGTTTAACACTTTACTGTGCTTTTCAGTTCTCGATTTTTCCATGAAGCTGCTGCTCCAGCTCTGCACCGTAGCGGAAAATCATAGACACCAAAATTAGAACAATTCCTGTTGTTATGCTGAAAGCGTTGCCAGTCTCGCCGATATTTTCTTCGCCCAGCCAGACAGCAACTGTGACAGCAACTACAATCGCCACAATGGGAATCCAAATACAGCGAATGCCCAGATTTTTTAACTTTTCGGCTCCTGTCATGGTAAAGGGCGTTCCTTCCGATTGCTCTGTTTTCAGATAGTCTTGCGCAAAAGCCAGAAGGATGCAGTTAGCAATCATCCGAATGGATGCTGCCAAAAGTTCAACGTATTGCTGTTTCCAATTTGTGTCAGGATAGAATATTGTAACTGGTTTTCCAAACAGGTCAAAAATATGACCGCCGTAATAAGAAGTCATCACGCACAATGCACCCACTCCGCTCAGTACTGCACCAACAATGCAGAGTATTTTTGCAGCATGGGTCAGCCGCAGAAAAATGCGAAATGTTTTCTGAATCGTCTTTAGACTGTCCATAGGTTCCTCCGTCATTCAGTTGCTTGTAAACGAACAGCACGATTGCAATCCATAGCCATGCGGCATTATTCATTACGATCATTTCAAAAAGCAACTTTCTTATTTATACGCTGCCATTTACGATTTTGGCATAGACTTCCTCTGGAATCATCGGTGAGCCAACTTCTGCAAGCAGCGTTTCTTCAATGGTGCCCGTTTCTGTATACTGCCGACCGGCCTTTTTGACAAGTTCCAGCCGAGGAACTGTAACAGCAGCTGCTTCCGGTGCATTGAACATCGGGCTTTCTGGCACGGTCAGGATTGTATGACCGCCGGGGAACAGCAGCTTAAACTGGGCAATTGCTGGCTCAAAATTCTGTTTGCTGTTTGGAAAACCGCATCCGCAGATCATTAAGTACCGAAGATGAGCGTAATCTCTCTGGCCAATGTGGGTGTAGCGGCCATTTACGCTTGCCATTGCCATGGAGGAAAGTGGGAGCATTCGATCAATCAGATTCTTCAGCGGGGCAGGCATTCCATAGCTGTGAAGCGGAAAACTGAATAGAAGCAGGTCGCTGTCCAAAATTTTCTCTAAAATTCCATACATGGCATCATCCTGTACACAGCTGCCACCGTTCTGCTTGCAGGCAAAGCATCCAAGGCAGAAGTTAATCTTTTGGTCAATGACATCTATGCATTGCACCTCCTGTGGTGCGGCTTCGCTCATACCATTCAGAAATGCGTGGGTAATATGCAGGGTATCACTTTTTTCTTTTTTCGGGCTTCCATTAAAAACGAGAATTTTCATAACGACTCCTTTTAGACTGTTTTTTCAAAATCCAAATATCTAAAAACTGCATCTGCTCTTTTGTATGAAACCAATGCTCTCCGCCCGGCATAACGGTTAGCTCTGCATTGATTTTTTCCACAAAGGCTTTTATGGTTTCCATGGAGGTCAGATCATCCTTTTTCCCATACAAAATGTGCGTGGAGATTTCCCATGAAATCGGATGCTCCCGGACATAGCAGAGATATTGCCACGACAGCGTTTCACCAAATGTTGTGGAAATTTCCTGTTTCTCTGCAAGTTCTGCTTCGGAGACGCCAGCCCACCGCATCATGTTGCAAATCAGCTGCTCCATATCGACCACTGGAGAAATAAAGTAAGCAGTATCCACCAATTTCTCATTCAATGATACGAGAGAGAAAAACGCACCAATGCTATTTGCCACCAGTGTGAGCTTCTCGCAGCGTTTCCGCAGTGCCGCAAAAAATCCGGGAAATTCCTCCGTGGCTTCCCATGGAGCTTGTGCGCGGTAGTCAAAACCAATTACTTCACAGTCAGGGAATAGGGCTTTATAATGTTCGGCTTCTTGCGCCGAACCGCCTTTTCCGTGAACATATACCACAATCTCTTTTATACAAAATCCTCCGAAATAAAAAAAGCAGCGCACCCCAATTCTATGGGTTGCACTGCGTCTGAGCGTCTGGCTGTTTGATTTCTTCCAGTTTTCCATCTTTGAAGCGGATCACGCAGGTATACCTGCACTTGGGGCAGAACAGCGGAAAATCTTCCAGTACCGTATGCTCCCGGACCATGGTGCGTGTTTTGCTGCCGCACTTCGGGCAGCGTATCCAATCCGTTTTATCCATTGTTCGTCCCCTCCTTCTGGATCTCCTCCCGCTTGCGCTTCCGGATCTGTTCGTTCAACGCTGCTGCCATATAAAAGCTCTGTCCGAAGTCGATGAGATGCCACATTACCTTTGCCGCCAGAATAAACGTGCCGTAAATAAGCCCATCCAGCGTGTTGTACCAAAAACCCCAGTTATGGGCGAGGGGGAGCAGCACCACTTCCAGCAGAATTGCGTGCAGGAGGGTGCGGGCCCACCATGCACGGTTGCTCAGCTCTTCGCCGGAAGCATAGATGAGAAGGGTCAGCATACTGACCAGCGTCAGCAGGATGCAGCGTCCAAAAAACGTGACAACGGGAAGTTCGCTGGTGGGGTTGAACAGCAGACACATGAAAAAGGTGCTGAGCATGATAAGTCCATACACAAAAACAAACCGATGCAGCCAGAATTCGATCTTTTTCATACGCTCCTCCTTATCGTCCCAGCAGCCGTTTGAGGGTGCTGACATACTGCCGGGATATGATCACTTTTTCGCCATTGTCCAGAACCGCCTCAAAGCGGCCGGAAAGAGAGGGCAGGACATACTCTATTTTCCCGGCATTCAGGATCATGGACTTGCTGCACCGGAACAGCATGGTGCCCACACACAAAGCTTCAAATTCGTAGAGCTTCTGCTTGCTGGAAAACACCTCTTTCTGGCAGTAGAAAAAAGCACTTCCGTCCACCACTTCAAAATAATAGATGTCGCCAAGCTTCAGCCGACACAGTTTCCCGTCTGCCATGCCATTGACGGTGATCTGCCCGGCAGCAATGCTTTGGATCTCCTCCACCCAAGGCTCTTTGGGGTCGTGGCACCGCAGCAAAACTTCTTCCGCTCGCTCTGGAGCGATTTGTTCGACCGTTACCTTCATGTCCTCACTCCTATTACATTCCGTTACTCCTTTTCTTCATGCAGTTCCGCTCCATACCGACAAATCAGCGGCCGGACATGATTGTTTCCTCCTATTGTTTACAAGCGGGATTGCTCGTAGCGTTCTTTTCCCCACCAATTTGGCATTAAATCTTTCAGCGTCACGATTTCTCTTGTTTCATAGTTCACCATAATCTCCATGTTTTCGTTTTCTTCATTCAGCTGGTATAAAAATTCACGGCAAGCGCCGCAGGGCATTCCGCTGCCGCCTCCGGACGGCGCTTCGTCCCGAAAGGCGATCAGCCGCCTTATCTTTGTTTGACCGCTGTTTACATACATATTTAGTGCAGCCACACGTTCAGCGCACAGGTTCATCACGCCACTGCAGGCTTCAATACAGAAGCCTGTGTAGATGGTTCCGTCTGCGCTTTCCAATGCACATACCACATGATGTGCATAGACAAACGGCGTCACATCCTCCGGGTGATATTCTTTTTTTGCTTGTGTGTAGAGTTTTTCCCATATATCCATAATCATTGCCTCCGTACTACTGGTTTCTAATGGCTCACAGGCGGCCTGAACCTTTTCACCTTTGATGGAAAGCGTGGCCAATTTATCATCACACCGATTCCCTGTAAAGAATATAGCACAGAACTCCCGATTGTTCCACGCTGTGAACCGCAAGTTGTAAAAATCAGGGGGTAAGTTGCAGCAAAACGGTAGATAACACAAGAAACGCTGCCGGATGCTACTCCGACAGCGTAATGAGATTGAATGGAAAAGCTTTATTTCTGAATTCTCCTGACTGCCCGCAACTCGATATATCCACGCTGTCCGCGTGGCTCCATCTGAATACGCGGACTTTCATCATCCCAACGGTAGCCAATGACAGACGGATCATAGCTGTTCATCGCTGCCTGCACAATGCGGATTGCCTCGCAGTAATCTTCCTCGCGGAAAGGCTGGCCTTGGAACATCAGATATTCTGTTTCCGGCAGATGAATGGTGTCGAAGCCCTCTGGAATCATTCCCATATAATCGGTTTCGACCTCTACGCCCTGCACATAAGTGGAGGTGTTCGGTTCTTTGTATTTGGGCGGCAACCACATGGAAACGGGTTCCCCGCAGAGCGACTTCATACTCATGAGGATGCCCCACACGTCGCAGCTGACCTCATTGCAGTAGGGAAAGTAGTCCTCTGCACACTTGCCGCGCTTGATGATGCAAAGTCGTTCCGGCCTGCGGATAATCTGTATGAAAATTGGCTGAATGTTGGACACGTCGATATTCTCCTTTCTCAGTTCACGATATTTTGCACCGTAAGGAATGAAGAATGTGAGAGGAACAGGATATTTCATGTAGTCGCTCGGATTTAACCCGAACTCCCTATAAAATGCCCGCGTGAAGGTGTCTACATTGGCGAAACCAGCATCGTAGGCCGCATCAATGACCTTGACCTTACCGCTGCGAAGCTGTTTTGCTGCCTGCGTGAGCCGACATTTGCGAATATACTCGGTTGGGGTCAGACCGATATAATCCCGGAACAGCCGATAGGCATACCATGGAGAAAACAGCGATGCCCGCGCAAGATCAGACAAACTGATTTCCTCCGACTTATTATTTTCTATAAAGTCCTGCATCCGCTGGACAGCTAATATCTGTTCCTTCATTCTTCTCAGCTCCTTACAGGGAACATTATACCGTGTCAGAAAATTCTCTTCTCGACTTTCTTTGCTATTTTGCACTATGCAGTGCTTCTTGCTGTAAAATCAGGGGTAAGCTGTAAAAACGCTGCCGGATGCCAGTCCGACAGCGTAGCGAGATTACGATTCTATTATGTCTGCAACCAGTTTCACATTCTCATTATCGCATCCGTCCATCGCCGCCCATCAAGGCGGTCATTTCTTCAATGTAGTCC
>OIYG01001925.1_pt1 | contig 14382 bp, 10 predicted proteins | sample 1587861 | NCBI WGS metagenome assembly OIYG01 (sample SAMN03283272) | human gut metagenome | biome: human-associated habitat; material: feces | host: Homo sapiens | place: Peru | collected 2012 | reverse complement strand
ATGGCTTCCGCCGCCACGAGATTCGCCCAATTTATTTGAAGCAATCGGAACAAGTTTATCGTTTACCGTATAGCAAAAAATTGATAGAACGAAGCCAAAAACTATAACAGGCAGCATAATTCTATTGAACGAAAGCCCAATCCCTCTTAAAATTGAAAGTTCAGAGTTTTTTGAAAGCCTATCGAAAGTAAAAATCGAACCCAACAAAATTCCAACAGGAATTGCTTTTGCTAAAACTTTTGGAATTTCAAGAATTAAAAGCTTTAGAGCGGTTAGGTAACTAATATGTTCTTCTAATATTTTTCTTATAATTTTAAATAATGTTTCTGGCGCAATCCAAACAATGATGAACAATATAAGACAAACCATCGTTGCACCAAAAACTTGAGATAGGATAAATTTATCCAACAAGCTCATTTTATAATTTTTAATTTTATTAAAATATATTTTTAATGTTTCCATAAAATGCTCTAATCTACAGTACGAAGTCTTTTCCAAGATAAAATTCTTTTGCCACAGGGTCAACTGCTACATCTTTACTTTTTCCTGAAATTTTAATTCGACCGTCAAATATAACGTTAGCCCTATCTGTGATTGATAGTGTGGCTTTCGGGTTGTGGTCTGTGATTAATATTCCGATATTTTTTTCTTTTGCTAATTTATAGATATTGTCTTTAATTTCGCCAATCGCAATAGGGTCAATCCCTGTGAAAGGTTCATCCAACAAGATAAATGAAGGAGTTGCAGCAAGCGCTCGAGCTATTTCAACACGTCTTCTTTCGCCCCCTGATAAGGCTACAGAAGAAGCCTTTCTTAGTTTCATCACCCCAAATTCTGTTAATAAATTTTCTAAAAGTTCATCTTTTTGCTTTTGATTTAACTTGTCATTCATTTCAAGAACAAGTTTTAAATTATCTTCAACGTTTAATTTTCTAAAAATTGAAGTTTCTTGGGGAAGATAACCAATTCCTAATTTTGCTCTTTCATTCATAGGTAAACTTGTAATATCAATTAAGTTTCCGTCATCTTCTTCAATTAAAACAGAACCTTTGTTAGCTCTAACTAAACCCACAACCATATAAAATGTTGTTGTTTTACCAGCACCATTAGGACCTAAAAGCCCAACAACTTCACCTTTTTTAACGTCAAAAGATACATCATTAACAACAGAGCGGTCGCCGTATATCTTAACTAAATTCTTCGCAATTATTCTCATAAAAAATAGTTCTCTCCTAAGTTTAATTATATAATAAAATTTTACCTAGCGTTAAATATTAACTTTTCAATTGTAAATTTTTATTAATATCAAATTTTGGAAGTATTAATTTTTTAGCTTTAAGAAACTTTATATGAATATGTAATTTTAAAAAAGGAAGGTATTGCCATGGAATTTTCGAAAAATGGAAATATAAGTTTTGGTGGGGTTTATGTTGTTAATGGCTCTAAAGAAGATGTTAAAAAAGCAACAGATAACTTAAAAAAAGTTGCCCAATATGGTTATGAAAAAGAAATTCCTCTAAAAACTTATACAACAAATTTCAAAAATTCATCAAGTGCAATTGTTGCAACTGAAGACGATAGCTTTACTTTAAGCTCTGCTATGAAAGAACCTGATTTTAAGCAAAATGTTAAAGATACCTTTAAGGCTTCTGGTTCTAAGAAAAATTTTATTTCTAATATAGTAAAAAACATTTTTAATAACGGTGGCGATGTTCAAAATGTTGACGCTAAAGAAATCGTTGATAAAAAAGCATATAGCAAGGAAGATAGAACCTTTCTTTTAGATGGAAAATTTGTGGTTGATAATCCTGAATTAGCTAAAGAAGAAAAAGATAATTTAAACGTTCTATTTTCAAGAGTTAAAACAAATTTTAGACAAGAAGGTAATGCTAACAATAAAACAAGAATTTATAAAGATGGAACTGTTGTTACAAAAACCCATAATGGAATGATGGTTTCAAAAAAACTTCCAGACGGCACTTTTGAAGAATATAAATCAAATAAAGTTCAATTAAAAACTTTGCCGGATGGAACAAAAGTTGCTTATAGATACAATAGAGATGACAGTGTTCTTTCTTATAAAACAACAGGCGAAATTGAATATGTTTCACCTGAAGATAAAGAAGTAAAAGAAATTGTCCTTGAAGATGATATGAGTACCAAAGTTAAATTTAGCGATGATACTGGGGTAAGATATAATTTTTCAGGTAATATCATGTACACCTATAAAATTGATGATGAAAAAACGACTTATGATTACCCTAATGATACAAAAAAAGAAATTTTCCACAACGGAGTTGCAAAAGAATACTTGCCAAACGGCTCTATTAAAACAATTAATAATCAAGGAATAGTTAAAAGATTTTATTATAACAATGACGGTACAAAATTTGTTAAAACAAATGGTGTAGCTGAATATGTTGATGAAGCAACAGATGAAACACTTCCGGCTACAATGGAAGCAAGACGTGCTGAAGTTAAATTGAAAAATGGCTTAGTTAAAAAATATTTAACAAGCACAACTGAAGCAAGCGGCAAATTTACAGATTTTTATTATCCTGACGGCACAACAAGATTTAGAAACCAACCGACAATTCAAAACTATAAAAGCGGAGTAACAAGAATTTATGATGGCGATAAGTTAGTTAGCGTTACTTTAAACAACGATGAAGACATTTCAAAAGATATAGCATTTTCAAAAGTTTTACAAGACGGAACAATTGAAGATTATATTTCAGAAAATCAAATATCATATAGAACATATCCAAATGGAACAATGGAGTCTTATAATGGTTATAATGAGTTGCTTTATACCTTTAAAGACGGCAAAAAAATTGATCCAAATGGAGGTGAATACGTAAAAAAATCAACAAAAGCCGGAAAAGAAATTTCAGAAAAAAATATTCAAACTCTAAAAGCATACTATAGCGCAAAACAATCTTTAATTACTTCAATGGCTTGGGAATTATCTCCAAAAACAAGAAATGCTCAATCTGAACTTGCTAAAGCAGATTCTCGCCTACCTGAAATTTTTGAAAAATTAGATAAAATGAGAGAAGAACATGACGGCATCGTTTTTGATGAATTATCTCCTGAAACATTATTAACTCAACTAAGCGAAGGTGAAGAAATAAGCCATAAATCATTTTTGAAAAAATCTTGGGATGAAGCCTCAACAGAAGAATTTTCTGAAAGTACAAAAGAAGCCCTAAAAATAGCTGAAAAATTCTTAAATAATGGCTGTACTTTTAGCGATATGAATGATGATGAAAAAACTTTAATAAGAAAATGGATAAGAGAAAATCCTAAGAAATATAAAGCTTTAAAAGCAAGTATACGTTTATAGAAAAACTATTTTAAAACCTTAATTAAGAAATCTTTTCCTTTTAAAATGAAAAATTTTCTATTGTTTTCAACAATTGAATAAGGTTTTAAATCTTTAGTTTTTTCATTCACCTCTAAAAATTCCCAATTGGGAATTTTTATGTATCTTCTTGCCATTTTAATATATGCGCTTGCCCAAGGGTAAAGCGCTCTTAGGTGTCTATCGACATCTTTTTTAGGTTTAGCGAGGTCAACAATGACTTCATTTAAAGTAAGTTGATGTTCATAGCTTGCAAATTCTTCATTTTGTTTTATCGGCTGGATTTGTTTTTTGTCATACAAATCTAATAAATCTTTAACCATTTGTCTAGCTAAAAGGGTTGTTTTATCTTTAAGGGTTTCACCTGTTTCAAAGTCATCAATTGTTATTGCCTCTTGAAGAATGATATCCCCTCTATCGAATTTTTCATTCATAAAATGAATTGTTAAACCTGTTACTTTTTGGTTAAGATAAATTGTCCAAAAATAAGGGTTTGCACCACGATTTTTAGGTAATAATGCAGGATGAAAATTAACGCAAGGAACAGTGTTTAAAAGTTCTTTTGAAAATTTTTCACCCCAAGAGCCAACTAAAATTAAATCGGGCTTTAATTTTTTAATTTCATCAATAAATTCTTGGCTATTAACGCTTGAAGCCTTGATATCATTTAATTTTTCAGCTTTGATTACGCTATAATCATTACTTGGATTAAAAATATCTTTAAAGAAAAGTTGAAAAGGGGTGTATTTTATTCTATCTATTCTAAAAACGCCTAAAATCTTATGATTAGCTTCTTTTGCGCCTTTAAGCAATGAATAAAACATTTTGTCATAACCAACTATAACAACTTTTGCCATTTAAAAAACCTTTTTTATTTTAACTTTGTTTTTAAAACATCTATAACAAACTGGCATGCGCCTTGTTGACTTTCAAAACATTTTTGAGAATTTTTTGTTGTTGTTTGATAAAATTCTTCATCAGATAAAAGTTTATATAATTTTTCATAGAAAGATTTTTTATCTTTCACAACAAAAGCAGCGTTTTCGTGTTCTAAAATAGAATAGATATCTCTGAAGTTTTTAATTGAAGGGCCTGAAACAACAGGTTTTGAAAATATTGTTGCTTCAAGAGGGTTGTGTCCGCCTGTTTTATTAAAACTTCCACCTATAAAAACAACATCTGCTAATTTATAAACTTTTGAAAGTTCACCTAACGTATTTAAAATTATGATGTCATTTTGGCTAAAATTATCGTTATTTGTTCTAAGACCATATTTAAAATCAAAATTTTTCAAAAGTTTTTCAATTTCATCTAATCTTGTAAGGTGTCTTGGCGCTAAAAGAAGTTTTAGGTCTTTTATTTTTTCTTTTAATTTTTTATATGTTTCTAAAACAATTATATCTTCGCCACTATGGGTTGAAGCGGCAATAAAAAGTTTTGAATTAGAGCTTAATAAATCAATGTCACATTCTTTTTTTGCTATTTCAAATTTTAAATTCTTCATAACGCAAGTTGTATCTGGGTTTGCGCCAAGAGAAATAAATCTTTTTTTATCTAATTCACTTTGGCAAAAAATACCGCTGTAAAAGTTTAAAACTAACTTAAAGAAATTTTTTAATTTTAAATAAGATGGATAAGATTTATCTGAAATTCTTGCATTAATTATATATAAAGGAATGTTTTTTTCTTTAGCGCATTGTGCAAAATTAGGCCATAATTCAGTTTCTGCTATTAAAATAACTTCTGGATTAATTTTATTTAAAAATTTTTCAACGCTTTCATAAATATCTAAAGGAAAATATGTTATATAATCAGCATAATCAGAATATTTTTTAATTGCTAATTCTTGCCCTGTTTTTGTTCCTGTTGTTAAAACAAGTTTATGTGAGGGGAAATTTTCTTTAATTTTTTTAATTAAATTTTCTAAAGATAAAACTTCGCCCACAGAAACCCCATGCAGCATAATTACTTTGTCATTAGAAAAGTCTTTTAGCTCGATTTCAGCTAGTTTTTCTTTTAGGGGTATGGGGGGCTTATTTTTCAATTTTCTTATGTAATCTATTAAAGGAACAACTTTTTTTAAAGTGTTTGGTTTGATTTTTTTTAATTGATTTAAAATATATTCTTCTAAAGACATTATTACCCCTCTTTTAAAAATTTATAATATCACGATATCGCCCTTATGTCTAATTAACTTATTTAAAAATTTTTCTAATAATTTAAAAAAATGAAGTTGTAAAAAAGCGAGGTAAAATTGTCTACATTTGAAACTACAAAAACTTTTTTAAATAGAAATGAAAACTCTAAAGAGCAAAAAGATGTTATGAACATTAAGTTTGAGGGATTTGTTCATACAAAAGAAAACGAAGATTTATTTGAAAAAGCATACAGAGTTGATAACGTTTTAAAAAGCGGAGTTTTAACAGGTAATGAAGCCCTTGGGATGATTAGCTTGAACCGCTTGCATTCAATGGTTCGTCTGCAAGAAAAAGACGGTTTAAGACATAATGTTATAATGCTTGGCTCTAATTCATATCTAAATGTTGCAAACAATCCAAAAGTTATTCTAGAAGCTAAAAAAGCATTAGAAAAATTTGGGCTTGGAATGGGCGCTGTATCTAACTATGCAGGTATTTGTGATTTACATAAAAAACTAGAAGAAAAAATTGCCAAGTTTTATAATTGTGAAGATTCAATTGTTTTTCCATCAGGCTATGGCACAAATATAGGTGTGATTTCAGCTTTATGTAACAGTGAAGATGTAATTATTAATGACAGCGCAAACCACGCTTCAATTTATGACGGCTGCGCACTTTCGGGCGCTAAAATAAAAGTTTATCCCCATGGGAATATGAAATATCTTGAAAGAATTTTAGATAAAATTCCTGATTCAACCTCAGGAAGATTAATTATAACTGACGGCGTATTTTCAATGGATGGGGATATCGCAAAATTAGATAAAATAACAAAATTAGCTCAAAAATATAAGTGTCGAGTAATGGTTGATGATGCCCATGGTATCGGTGTTGTAGGTAAAACAGGCAGAGGAAGCTCTGAATTTTATAATGTTATGGATAAAATTGACTTAAATGTTGCTATGTTATCAAAAGCCCCAGCAGGCTTGGGCGGTTTTTGTGCTGCTAAAAAAGAGATAATTCAATATTTAAGATTATATGCAAGAACATATTTCTTCTCAACTGCCTTAAACGCAAGTACTGTAGGTGGTTTAATAGAAGTATTTAATCTTTTTGAAAAAGATAAAGCCGGCAGAAAAGAATTAATTGAAAAAACTAATTATTTAAAAGAAAAACTTAAAAAAGCAGGTTTTATTTTAGGCAACACTCAAAGCGCCATTATTCCTGTTATGATTTATGATGAAAGAAAATTATTCTCACTTTATCAAGAACTAAGGCAAGAGGGTGTTTATGTGAATATCGTTACATATCCGGCTGTAAGAAGAAAAGAATGTCGCCTAAGACTTTGTGTTATGAAAGATTTAACTTATCATGATATGGATAGAGCGGTTGAAATTATCATAAGAAAAGGTAAAAAATATGAAATTATTTAATAGTTTAATATTTTTTCAACTTCGTGGATTAATTCTTCTTGTTTAAAAAGATTTTTTTGAATATAGGCAACGGGTTTTGTTGTTTGAATTTCTTTAAGGTGTTTTTCTTTTGGTTCAGAACTTACAACAATAACGGGGGCTTTTTCATATTGCGGCATTTTTCTAAATTCACAAATGAATTCAAAGCCATTCATTTCAGGCATTTGAACATCCGTAATAATTAAATCGTATTTTGTTTTTTCCATTTTTTCAAGGGCGGTCTTAGGGCCTGTCACAACAGAAACATTATATCCGCAATTAGATAAAATATTTTTTTGTAACATTCTTGTTGTATGTGAATCATCTACAACAAGAATTTTATATTTAAAGTTGTCTTTCGCTTTATTTAATTCGTTTGTTAATAAAATTCTGCTTCTGATTTTCTTAGAATTAATTGTTGAAATTATGTCTGAAACATTGATTATCAGGCATGCTTCGCCATTAGCTAGAGTTGTTATTCCTGAAATATGTTTTACTTTATATAATGGCGGAGAGAATTTTTTATGTACAATTTCTTGGTCTGAAATTAGTTTTTCAACAATCACACCAAAAGAAACATTTTCGGTTTCAATTATTAATAAAGTATATTTTGAAGCGCTTCTTGGTGTATTTTCAAGGTTTAAAATTTGAGATAAAGTATAAATTGGAATAGCATTTCCATCATATATGAAATAATTACTGTTATCTTTTTCAAAAATATCATCAGCATTTATTCTTGTAATTGTTCTAATAACAGATGTTTCAATAGCATAGAGTTGTTTTTGTTCTTCAATTACAAAAACTTTTTTAGTTGCAACGGTGGCAGGTAAAATTATTCTAACAACAGTCCCTTCATTTAATTGAGAGAAAATATCTACCCTTCCTTGAAGTTGATTAATTTTTGTGTTGACAATATCAAGCCCTAAGCCACGCCCTGATAATTCTGTTACAAAATTTTCTGTTGAAAACCCAGGGTAGAAAATTAAATTTGTAAGTTCTTCATCACTTATAGCGTCAAGTTCTTCTTTTAAAAGGATGTTTTTTTCAAGAGCTTTTTGCTTAATTTTTTCAATATCAAGCCCTCGCCCGTCATCTTTAACATCAATCACAACTTTGTTATCCATATAAGAAGCAATTATTTCAATTTTTCCGATAGGATTTTTGTTTAATTTTCTTCTTGTTTCAACATCTTCAATCCCATGGTCAATTGAGTTTCTAATTATGTGCATTAGGGGGATTTTTATTTCTTCAATAATTGTTTTGTCGGCGCTTATGTCACCACCTTCAATTGTTAATTCAATTTTTTTGTTTTTATCTCGGGCGATATTGTGAACCATTCTTGGAAAAAGCTGAAAAATTGTTGATAATGGCAAAATTCTCATATTTTTAACCATTGTTTCAATTTCAGTTGTAGTTGTATTTAATTTTGTTTCGCTTTCTTGAATTTGTCTAAAAAGATAGTTCATATCTTTAATTAAGGTGTTGATTTTTTCCCCGTGCATATCAACTAAAGAGCAAAGCTGCTTATTATAAGCAATTATTTTTCTAAAATCAGGGAGTTCTGTTGTTCTTGCGCCTGAAAGATATTTTTTATCGAAATATTTAATGTAATAGCTCATTTTAACGAAGTTTTTTTGCCATTCAATTACTTCAGAATTGATTTTTTTAGCAAAAGAAAGCTGTTCGTTTGTTTTTATTTTTGAAACAATAAGCTCGCCAATTTGTCCAACTAAATTATCCAATTTAGCTGAATCAACCCTTAGGGTTTTAATTTCTGTATTTGTAATTGTGTTTAAAATTTCTCTTTGGCTAAGGCTTTCTTTGTGTTTAGAAGAAGATGAATGTTCTTTATTTTGAAACTGAATCATCGTTTTAATAACTTGAGATTTGATTTTTGCTTCTTCTAAAGATGGTTTTGTGTTGATTTTTACAAGGTTTAAAATTTCAACAATGCCTAAAGTGCCATCATGACCTAAAACAGAGCTTTTTCTTTTGTAAACATTAATTATTTCTTTAACATTAAGATAAATTTCTTTTAAAATTTTATTTGTTTCTTTTGAAATTGTGTCGTCAATTAAATCTAGGATATCTGCAAAAAAATCAATGTTTAATTCTAAAAGAGGAACTCTTTGCAAAATTTCTTCTACTTTTTCATTTTTAACACTTTGAAGCTCAACTACTCCTCTTTTTTCTTCATCAAGTTTTTTTTCAACAATATCGTAATAGTTTTTCTTTTCAATTTTTAATTTATTGGCATAATGCTCAATTGCTTCAATTAAAGCTACAACAACATTATTAACATCTAAAAAGCCGAGCTCTTTGTTATCTGTTAATTTAAATTTATCTAAAGAATTTAAAACGTTTTGCGCTAAATTTTTAATAGAAGAAAATTCTTCATAATTAAAATCAGAAACAATTAAATTAAAACTGTTGATTTTTTCTTCAATAAGTCTGATGTCGCTAAAATCACTCTTTTGGCGAGCAAGCGAAACAATAGATAAAATATCTATAATTAAATCTTCAATTTTAGGAAAAATCTTTAAAAATTCATCTACTTCAGGATTTTTTGAATTATCATTTGAAGAAGAATTAAGCTCGGAAATTCTTTTTTCTTCCATTTTTTGGGCGATATTTGTTAGTTTTTCAATGAATTTTTCTGTTTTATCGCTTTTAAATTCTTCTTTTAATTTAACAGTTTCATTAATCAAAAAAGAAATAAAAGAAAGCGCCTCTGAAATAGTGTCAGTTGTAGAAGTTTCAAGTTTCATTCCATATTCTTTTACAAAATTGATTATATCTTCAATTTTATGGGCAATATTTTGAATGTCACAAAACCCTAGCATTCTTGCTGAACCTTTAAGAGAATGGGCATCTCTAAATAATTGCATTGCAAGCTCAGAATCATTTGGATTGTTTTCAAGTTTTAAAAGTTTATCATCCATTGACGAAATGATTTCAGAACTTTCTTGCTGAAAAATATTTAAAATTTCTTCCAATTCTTCTTTTTGAAATTCCATTATTGCGCCTTTTTAAAGTTTAAATAACGGATTGTTTTAAATCATTCGATACATTTTCAATGTTTGTATAGAACTCATCGTTTTCATTTGTTATTTTTTGATTTGTTTCAACTATTTTTGAAATTTCTTTTATATAGTTATCTGTCGTTTTAGAATCGTCGCTGATTTGATTAGAAGAAACGATTATTTCTTGCATATTTTTAGAAACTTCATTCATTACATTAATAAGTTTTTCGATGTTTTCACTTATAACGTGGGCTAATTCTAAGCCTGATTCAATTTCTTTTGTGCCTTCTTCTGTAGCTAAAACGGTTGAATTTGCAGTTTGTTGAATATCGTTAATTAAAGAAGTGATTTTTGTTGTTGCTTGTTTTGATTCATCGGCAAGTTTTCTAATTTCAGAAGCAACAACCGCAAAACCTTTTCCGTGTTCCCCTGCTCTTGCTGCTTCTACAGCGGCATTTAGAGCAAGAAGGTTTGTTTGCTCTGCGATATCTTCAACAAGACCAACTGTTGAAGAAATAGATTGAACAAAGTCAGATAATTCTAAAATTAATTCTGCAATTGTTTGAATTTTATGTCTTATTGAAAACATCTTTTCAATGTTTGTTTTAACTGCGCCATATTCATTATTTGTGAAATTCAAAGATTCATCTGCTTTTTCCATAGTTAAATTTGTAAGTTCGTGCATTTGAATTGAATAATTTTTCAAATTTTCAACAAGTCCTTGAGCTTGTTTAATTTTTTCATTAGAAGTTAAATTATTTTCTTTTTGAGAATTATTTTTATTTTGAATAGCAGAAATTCCATCTTTTGTTTTGTTAAAGGCAGATAAAACAACATCATCTAAAGGTTTTTTAACGGCATTTTTACTGTATTCAAATAAAAACACTAAAGCTATAAAAGAAACAATTAAAACAATAATAAGGTCATAGCCATCATAAGCTAAAAAATGAACAGTATAATAAATTATTGCAAAAGCTATTAATAAAACCGAGCAATCAAAAATTTGTTTTCTAATTAGTTCTCTATTAATTGATACATTATTATTTTTTACTTCTTTTGACATATTCCACCTTTAAATAAAAAATTGTATAATCATATTATAATCGATTATAAAAAATAAACTATACTATGGCAAAAAAAGTAATAATAATAGATGATAGCCCAACCCAACTTAATTATTTGAAGGCGTTATTTCAAAATGATTCTTGGGAAGTTTTTTGTGTGCAAAATGCAAAAATTGCTTTTGAAATGTTTTTTGTTGCTGCGCCAGATTTAATTATTACAGATGCGATTATGCCATATTTAGGCGGTTTTCAGCTTGTTAAATCAATAAGAGAAAATGATTTAATTTCATCTATTCCAACAATAGTCTATAGTGTTCTTGCTGAAAGCAACGCAAAATATTATCTTAAAGAAAGCAGAAATGAATATTTTTTAACTAAAAAAGATAACTATGAAGAACTTTTAGCTCTAGCTAATAAGCTAATTGAAAAATTCCCTCTTTCACCTGAATTAAAAGAAAAAATCCTTGAAAGAGGAGATGAATTTATTAAACAAAAAGAAGAAATAAATAATCAAAATTCTCCAACTATTTCATTTGAAGAAGAAAAAGAAGAAGAAATAGTTGAAGAAGAACCTCTAAATAGAAATGAAATTTTAAAAGATTTAAAAGAAAAAATAAATTACACAACAAATTCTGAAAACTTTTTTAAAGACTTTTTTAATGTTTTAGAGCCGATTTTAAAATATAATCTTGCAATTGCAACTTTTGAAGAAAATAGGGAAAAAACAATCTTTTTTGATATTAAAGATATAATTCTTAGCCCGATTTTTAGAAATGGAATTTTAAATAAATTTCAAGCGAAAAAATATATTCTAAATAAAAAATATGCACCGCTATCTCAAACAATTTTAAAAGAGGAAGATTTTTTATCTAAAATTGATTTTGAATATGAAATTAAAACCAATAGCTTCTTTAATATTTCATTTTATTCTTTAAAAGAGGGTTTGTGGCAAAATAAAGAAAATCTTGAAATTATTTATGAAACAATTGAAGATACAATTAAATTAAGGCACATTAACCAAAAAATCGCCCTAAATAGGCAAAAGAATAAAAATAGATATTTGAATGCTAATTCTAATCAAAGTTTTAAAACAGATATTTTATTAAAATTAGAAAACTTAAATTCTGATATAGAGCTTTATTTGGGCACAATTAACATTACAAATTTTTCAAACATAAAAGAAATAAGCTCGGTTGAAGAAGTTGATTTTTTAAGAACAAAAATTATAAGAAACATAGTTAATTATCTTGATAAAGATGAAACCTTAAATAAAGATGAAGATGATTATGTTCTTTTAATTTATGCTAAAGATGAAAAGCACGCTTATCATAAATTTAACTATATTTTAAATTTAATTAATTCAATTGAAATTAATTCAATTAGTCCAAGCGCAACTCTAGGGGCGGCAAAATGTACCAAAGAAAACATTGGCTATGTTAAAAAACTAATGAAAGAAGCCCTTGAAGAAACAAACGAAGAAAATAAAACGGTAATCAAAAATGATTGAAAATAATTTAAAATTAAATAAAAATTCTTCTCTTATTGTAAATAATGAAAAACAAAACAAAAAAAGCATAAACTACACTCTTGTTGAAATAAATAAAAAAATTTATGCCATTGAAACAAAAAATGTTTTAGAAATTATTAAACTTGTAGAGCTTGATTATCCTAATAAAATGCCTTCATATATTATGGGTTTAATTGAATATGATAAAGAGCCTATCGGGGTTTTTGATTTAAGAGAAATTTTTAAACAAGAAAGAATTACCTATGACCTTTCTTCTAAAATTGTTATCATAAAAAGTGAAAATGAAACAATATCAATTATTTGCGATAAAATTATCGATATTAAAAAATTAAACACAGATAAAATCCGCCCAATTCCTTATCAACAAGAAATCAATTTTTATAAAGGTATTTTTATTGAAGAAGATACAAATATCTATATTTTAAACATTGATAACATTCTTGAATACACCAAAAATAATCCTGAAAAATTTTTCAATAATTCAAGTACACAAAAATACATTATTGATGATGAAAAATCTAAAGAAATTTTAAAAGAAAGAAAAAATTTCTTATCTAAAGTTGAACAAGATGTTCAAAATAATGTTCCTCTTTATGATATGGGGGTTTCTTTTATAATAAATAACATTAAATATTATATTAATATGGCAAGTGTTCGAGAATTTTTTAAAGTAAATAATTCAAAATTCATTAAAATTCCTTGTACGCCTGATTATATCTTTGGTTTGATTAACATAAAAAGTGAATATATAACAGTTTTAGATATAAGAAGATTTTTTAATAACACTAAAACTGAAATTAAAGAAAAATCAACAATAATTATCCTAAATTCTAATGAATTTAAAATCGGCATTTTAGCAGATGAAATCTGCGAAAGTATGAACATAGATTTTGATGAGATAATTCAAAATAAACTTCAAAAACAAGAAGAAAACAAAATGCTTGAATTTGTTAAAGATGGCGAAATTTATCAAGTTTTAGATATAGATAAACTTCTTAAAGATGAAAAATTGACAATTTGTTAAAAGGATTATTAATGAAAGAAAAAAAATTTAAAAATTTATTTTTATTTTTGATTATTTTATTTTTATTGAATAATCTTTTTAACTTTGCATTTAGTAATGAAAACATTGTTCATCTTAAAAATACAGATTATGAAAAAATATATGAAAATCTTGAAGAAGCTGATTTTGATTATATTTTTGGAATTGACCCTTATCAAGCAGATGAATATAAAAGCTATATGAGATCCCCCTATCCTTTATTTAGAACGGGAGTAAACCTTGTTTTTAAATCAAAAGTTATTCCTGCGGGGTATTATCTTCTTACTCCAAGAGAAAAAAATGGAAAAACTTACGTTTTATTTAAAGAAAATGGAAAAGTTGCTTTTATGATACCAACATATAAAGTTGGCAGTGTTTCACAAGAATTTTATCAAGACAGATTACCACACCAAGAGCTAACTAAAGTTCAGAAAATAAGCAAAAATACAATGGATTTTATAGGTAAAAAATTTGGTAAAAAAAATCAAAGAACACCAATTCCTGAAGCATATATAGATTTTAATGACAAAGGAATTTATTGGGATATGATATTATATTATGGGGATAAAAAATATTATCTTCTTTTTAAAAAAGGATAAAAATGAATAAAAAAATATTAATTTTATTAGCTTTGTTTGGTTTATTTTTTAACGTAAGTTCTTCTTATGGCTTTAGTTTTGTGGATAAAAATCAAAAAGAAGTTAAACTTTTTTTGAAAAATCATTCTAGGGCGATGAAAAGCCAAAATCTTGAAGAAATTAAAACTTTTTATGAT
>OIYG01001923.1_pt1 | contig 14410 bp, 7 predicted proteins | sample 1587861 | NCBI WGS metagenome assembly OIYG01 (sample SAMN03283272) | human gut metagenome | biome: human-associated habitat; material: feces | host: Homo sapiens | place: Peru | collected 2012 | reverse complement strand
GCCGCTTCGCGGCTCACCCTCCCCTTATGGAGGGGAGTAAATAGCCAAGGCTATAAGAGGTTCTAATTTCAAAGTTCGGGTCTTGAGTTTTGAATCTTGCGCTCGGCTCGAAGAGATGCTTGCCTAAGCAAGAATTTTCCTCTTTAAAAGGGCTATCGAATTCTTCTCTCTTCGTTCTTCACTCTTCCCTTAATTATATCCCAGCTTCTGCAGCACCTCGTTGGAGATGTCGATCTTTGGAGAGCCGAAGATTATGCCGGCCGACTCGGAGGCGCGGTCGAGCACAAGCGAGTAGCCACGAAGCTCCGAGATCTCTTTCACGGTGTTATAGATCTCGTCCTGGATCGGTGACATCAGGCTCTCACGCTTCTTGAACAGCTCCCCTTCGGGACCGAAATATTTGCGCTTGAGGTCTGAGGCCTCCTTCTCCTTCTTCATGATAGCTTCTTGACGAGCCTTTTTCTGCTCCTGTGAGAGGAATACCAGCTCGTTCTGATAGTTCTTATACATGGTGCTGGCCTCTGTGTTGAGAGCCTCAACCTCAGCCTGCCATTTCTTCGACACCTGGTTAAGCTGCTCGTTGGCACGCTCATAGGCGGGGATGTTCTTAAGGATATACTCCATGTCGAGGAGCGCAAACTTCTGTGCGCTTGCCGTCAATGCCGTAAGGGCAAAGAGGCAGATAAACATTATCTTCTTCATAGTTCCTTTCCGTTTTTTTATTGAACAACTTTTTTTGCGCCGCATCGCCTCACTTCGAAATTGAGAATTTGAAAATTGAATAATTGAAAATTCAAAATTGAATAATTCAACATTGGCTGAAAGCCAACAATTCAAAATTCAAAACTCAAAATTCAAAACTCTTATAGCCCTAGCCATTCACTCCCCTCCATCGCTCGACCTTTGGTCGCTTGCCAGAGCAAGAAGGGGAGGGGTGAGCCACCGTCAGGTGGCGAGGGGGTGGGGCTGAGGTGTGGCTTTAGAACTCCTGTCCGAGTATGAAGTGGAAGTTGCTGCCGCCCTTTGCGTAGCCTGCAAACGGTTTGTCGAAACCGTAAGCCCAGTCGATACCCATGAGTCCGACCATCGGGAGGAAGATACGTACACCCACACCAGCCGAACGCTTCATGTTGAAGGGGTTGAAGCTTTTGGTGTCGCTCCATGCGTTACCACCCTCAAGGAAGGCGAGACCATAGATCGTGGTGTTGCCCAAGAGGAACGGATAGCGGAGCTCCAGCGACATGCGGTCGTAGGCATAGCCCTCGGCACCGTAAGGTGTGAGCGAGCCGTTCTCGTAACCACGCAGACCGATGGTCTCCTCAGCGTAGCTTGTCGAGTAGCCACTCATGCCGTCACCACCCATGTAGAAGGTCTCGAACGGCGACTTCTTATACTTGTTGTATGAACCGAGCAGACCAAACTCGACGCGCGTCATGAGCACGAAACATTTCTGTCCGCTGGTGAGCGCGGTGTAGGTCTTGCCCTTAAACTTCCACTTGTGATACTCCACCCAGCGATATTTCTCCTGCTGCTCGCGCTCATAGAGCGATGAGTTGCGGTCTTTTGCCAGGTTCTTGTAGTCCTTGCCGTCCCACTTTGACCATGGCGGTGTTAGGGTCACAGAGGCTGTGAACTCTGAACCGCGACGCGGGAACAGCTGGTTGTCGGTAGACGTGCGGCTGATGGCGATGCTGAGGTTCAGGTTGTTAGAGTTGCCGTTGGTCATGAGGAAGTACTGCCAGTTCTTCAGCATGTAACGTGTGTACGACAGCTGGAGCGAGAGCTGGAAGTAGTCGTCAGGCCAGCGCAGACGCTTGCCCCATCCGAGAGAAGCGCCGAAGAGCTTCACATACTTGTCGGGGTCGTAATAGTTCTCGTAGTTGTTGTAGCCGTAGTTGCCGTAGCCGTAGAGATAATTATAATAGTTGTTATAATATCCCGAGTTATAATAGTTGCTCGACACGTCGGTCTGCTTCGAGAAGAATGCGCTTACAGAGAACTGGATTGGTCGCTTTCCACCGAACCAGTTGGTTGAGTAAGAGGCGTTATACGACTGATAGTAGGTACCGTTGGTCTGTGCTCCGAGCGACAGCACCTCGCCGTCGCCGATAGGCAATATTCCACGGTGCTCCTTATTCTTGTTGAAGAGGTTGCGCATAGAGAAGTTGTTGAGCTTCAAGCCCACACGTCCGATGACACCTGTCTGTCCCCATCCGAGCGAGAACTCAATCTGGTCGTTCGACTTCTGCTCCAGCCCCCAGTTGATGTCCACCGTTCCGTTCTCTGGATCGGGCTTCACGTCGGGGTTCACCTTCTCCGGGTCGAAGTGGCCCATTGATGCGAGCTCACGCGCCGAACGCTGCAGGGCATCCTTTGAGAAGAGGTCGCCCGGCTTTGTGCGGAGCTCACGGCGCACCACGTTCTCATAGAGGCGGTCGTTACCGTTGATGCGCACATGGTTGATGTGGGCCTGTGTGCCCTCTGTGATGCGCATCTCGAGGTCAATGCTGTCGCCCACGATGTTGATCTCTGTAGGCTGCAGCGAGTAGAAGAGGTAGCCGTTGTTCCAGTAGTTGTTGCCCACGGCATCATCGTCCTCGGTGAGACGTTTGTTCATGAGCTTCTGGTTGTAGACGTCGCCCTTCTTCATGCCGAGCACCTGGTTCAGGTAGTCGGACGGATAGATGGTGTTGCCCACCCATGTTATGTTGCGTATATAATATTTCTTGCCCTCGTCCACCTTCAGGCGGATGCTGACGTGCTTGTCGTCGACGTTCCACACGCTGTCGCTGATGATGGCAGCGTCGCGGTAGCCATACTCGTTATACTTTTCGATCAGCTTCTGCTTGTCGGCCTTCCAGCGCTCGGGTGTAAACTTCTTCGCCTTGAGGAACGAAGCGAGCGTTCCTGCCTCATGGGTCTTTGCGAAGGCACCCTTCTTGAACAGTCCGCCCTTTATCTTGCTGTTTTTCAGCGCTTTGTTGCCCTCGATGTAGATCTTGCGGACCTTCATCTTCTGCTTTTTGTCGATGATGACATCAAGGATTACCTGGTTCTTGTTTGCCACGTCGTCGCGCTCACGAATCTGGATGTCGGCGTTCTTGAAGCCCTTGTCGTCGAAATATTTCTTGGCAAGAATCTTCGCGCGGTCAATCATGTTAGGTGTGATCTGAGCACCCTTCAAGAGGCCCAGTTTCTCCTCCATGTCGGTGCGTTCCGATTTTTTCAGGCCCACATAATTGATAGTCGACACACGCGGTCTCATGCGCAGATGAATGTTGAGATACACCTTGTTGCCGATGATAGAGTCGGCCACGATGCTCACGTCCGAGAACAGGCCATACTTCCAGTAGTTTTTCACCGCGTTGGTGATCTCGTTGCCGGGGAGTGTTATGTCTTCGCCCACTGTCAGTCCGGAGATGCCTGTGAGCATGTAGTCCTCATAACCCTCTGCACCCGTCACGTTTATTGCGCCGATGGTCAGCGTGCGTGGCGAGCCGGCATAAGAGATGTCGGGATAGACAATCTTGTCCTGTGCCTTCACCGCCGATGAGCAGATGATGGCGAGGAGAGCTATGAGCAGTTTCTTGATGTTCATATTTTGTTTATTGTTGTTTGCTTTGTTGCTTTGTTGCAGTTTTGCTGTTGTTGCAGTTTTTCTGTTATACCCCTTTTCCCTTTAGAAAAAGCTATAGGATATTTCACTTTTCCCTTTTCACTTTTCCCTCAAAGGCGTCAGCCTTTTTTTTACCTTTTTACCTTTTTACCTTTAAATCTTCTTCCTCCACCTGCTGTTCAGTTTTTCCGAAGCGGCGTTGGCGTTGTTGGTAGCTGGCGATAGCTTTATGCAGGTCTTCTTCGTCGAAGTCGGGCCAGAAGGTGTCGCAGAAATAGAGCTCGCTGTAGGCGATCTGCCAGAGCAGATAGTTACTTATCCTGATCTCGCCACCCGTTCTTATGAGCAGGTCAGGGTCAGGCATGTTAGCCGTCGTCATGTTGTCAGAGAGCGTCTGCTCCGTAATGTCGTCAGGCATCAAAGCCCCGTCCTTCACCTGTTGTGCAATGCGTCGCGCGGCGTTTGTTATCTCCCATCGCGACGAGTAGCTGAGCGCCACCACCATGGTCATGGCCGAGTTGTTCGCCGTGTGGTCGATGGTCTCCTGTAGCTTCTGCTGCACGGCCGCTGGCAGACGTTCAATGTCGCCGATGACCTGGAACCGCACGTTGTTCTTCATGAAGATCTCGTCTTCAAGCGAAGAGAGCACCAGTCCCATGAGAGCAGCCACCTCGTCGGCAGGTCTGTTCCAGTTTTCTGTTGAGAAGGTGTAGAGCGTGAGCCACTTCACACCGAGGCGCGTACACTCAGACGTTATGCGTCTCACCGTCTCCACTCCGGCTTGGTGTCCGTAGCTTCGCGGCTTGCCTTGCTCTGCTGCCCAGCGTCCGTTGCCGTCCATGATGATGGCAATGTGCTGAGGTATGGTTGTGGGGTTTACCGTTGTGGTCATATCGTTTTTTTGTTTTGTTGCTTGATAAGAGAGCCCTTGCAGCTCATCACTCGTCTTGGTTATGACAGGTTCGACATTTAGGCATGAAACTGTAGGTCACAGACAGCTGTAGCGCCGAATAGCAGTCGGTGTTTTTAAACAGACCCGAGCTCTTCACGCCGTAAGGGTCTTTGTATCCGTCGAGCTCATCGCTGAGGGAGAAGTGGACAGCCCACTCCAAGCCCACGTTGAGCCTCTCGGCAGCCTTATATTTTACCCCCAGGCCCATGGGCACGTTGCCCGTGAACACCGTTTTTCCGCCTCCCGACACGACGGTTGCTCCAAGACCCGCGAAGACGAACGGTGTGAACCGCTTCGCGCCGCGATAGTCGTGGCCTGTGCCGTAGGGCCAGAAATTATATTCGTAGGTCAAGCTGAGGTCGAACACCGAGTTGTTAAACTCATAGTTGCTCCGCTCGTTTCCCACGATTGTAGGCACCGCTCCTGCGCGTGTCTGCCCGTTCACGGTGCCGTCAGCGCCTTCGGCGCCTGTTCCTCCTGTCTCAGAGCCGCCTGTTGTGCCGCTGCCCGCTCCGTTGCCCGTTGAGCCTGTCGAGAGGGTAGGGAACCAGGTCTTCACATCGTTGGCGTTGCCTTTGAGCTTGCCGTAGGTGGCTGCGAGGCGCAGACCCATATAGGGGTTGAAGATTCGTCTTAAGATCACAGAAGCGCCTGGTTGCATGTTACTGAAGATGCCGCCGTTATAGTCGCCCTCATAAGACACAAGAGCCACACCGGCACCAATCTCCATCTTATATTGGTCGTCGGTCTGCGCCCTCAGGTCTGCTGTGTGCAGCGCAAGGGCCATGAGCAAGCCTAAACATTGTGCTAAGCGCATCTTTTCCACCTTATTATATATATAGACGTCAAAAAGAGGTGCCCGTTTAACAAGCTCCCCTCTTTGCCACCCGGCTTTCAAGCCTTAGTTTGCCTTTTTCTTTTCTTCAAAGACATCCTCTCTCTTCTCCCAGCCGAGGAAGTTTTGTCTTCCGCGCCACACCTGACCGGTGCCGCCGCAGACAATCCACACGAAGTTGTCGCTGTCGACGGCAAACGCCAGTGTGCCGTTGGAACTGATACCCTCGGGCATGGTCACCACGGTGTCGGCCTGCCATGTCAGTCCGTGATCTTCGCTACGGTACATCTTGGCTGTCTGCTGTCCGTTGTTATGGCCGAGAGCCACTATCCGTCCGTTATAGACGCCCATCTGCAGGTTGTCGAACGCTGGCAGACGGTTGTCGTTGTCGTCATAGGGATATTGCATCCACTGCTGCTTGTTCTGTCCGTCTTCCTCAATCTTTGCCCACACAGAGCTGTAAGCCTCGCCGTCGTTATGGCCCACGACCACGACGTAGCGGCTGTCGCTGTTGGTCGGGAGGGGTAGGGTGGCGCTGGCAAGCCCCTTGGTCGGGAACTGTGCCATGTTGTCGTCCTCAGACACGGGTTCTGCTGTCCACGCACCTGTTGTGAGGTTGTCCACGGGTGCCGACATGAGACCCTGGCCGTCCACGTTGGCGTAGAGACGCTGCGAGGTGGCAGCCAGCAGGGTGTTGAAGTTGTGCGCAGAAGCGGTTGTCTGCAGAGTGTTGTCGTCAAACTCGGCCACGCCGCCGTTGCCGGCCACAAAGCCCTTGGCGTTGTTTCCGACGAGCGTGTTCCACACGTTGGCACCTTCCTGAGCTGCTGTCCATGTGGCGGTCTTGTGTGCTGTTGCCATGTTGTCTTTTGAGCCGACATAGTAGAAGCACTCTGCGCCGTCGGTAGCTGCGATGTGCAGCCCGTCCTTGGTTGCGGTCATGCGCAAGCCCTTCATCTGCTTCAGCTCCTCGGGAAGCGACGGCATCTGCTTCCACACGAAAGCGGCGCTGTCTTGCTTATGCACGTTCACCGACACGGTGTAGCGGCGGAAGCCCAGTCCGGAGTTGCTGTAGACAATGAATGTACGCGGTGTCGTGAAGTCGATGGTGTCGGTAGAGGCGAAATATTTCACCGTGTCGCTGGTGGCACTCTTCAAGCCCACCACACCCGAGTTGTATGTAGACAGTGTGCAGAGCACCTTCGCTGCCAATGCCTGCATGGGCAGTGAGTCGACATTGTATATTTTTCCGCCGAGCTGGTCGATTCTAAATTTCACCGAGCTGAAATCTTTCGACACGATGCTGTCCTTGCCCGTGGCCTTGTGTTGTCCTGCGACATACTGCACGTTTCCGAGTGAGAAAGCCGATATGGCGCTGTCATCGCTGTAGTCGTATTCGACATCGCTGTTGCTCAGACATGAGGAACACATCACTATTGCCGAGAGCATCATCACGACAGATAATATTTTCTTCTGCATTATTTTTTCTGTTCTTTTTTGTTTTTAGCTGCAAATTTAGTCAGAATTTGGCAAAATAAGCCACTTTTGTTTGTTTATTATGTAAATTAATGATTAAAAGCGTGTTTTTTAAAGTTTGTTTAGTGTTAAAGCACCACCCGAAGCCGCCAAAACTTGCTTTGTCAAGAACCGCAGACAACCGTTTCATAAGAAAAGGCAGCATTTATTTTGCCGTTCGAATAAAATATTGTAGATTTGCTCACTCAAACACTGCAAGAAGCCACAAATGTCAATATTAGATTTTCTTTTTGGCAACAAGTCATCAGACAACAACACAAGCGACACTGCCGATGTCGTCGACGCAACGCCCCGACACCGCAATGCCGACCACTATGCCTTTGTTGATGCCGAAGTGGGAATGAAAGACCATAAGGTGCATGACATTGGCTCCTTACGGCACGACGGGGCCTTGTTTCACAACGCAAACAAGGCTGAGCTTGCAACCTTTCTGCAAGACATCGACTATGTATGTGGGCACAACATCGTGCATCATGATGCCAAATATCTTTTTGACCAACCGCCGTTTACCACAGCACAGAAAAGCCAGTGGCTACTTGTCGACACCCTCTATATGTCGCCGTTACTGTTCGCGGCAAGGCCTTGCCACAAGCTTGTTAAGGACGACAAGCTGGTCTCTGACGATGTTAACAATCCGGTGAACGACTGCAAGAAAGCCCGCAGCCTGCTGTTCGACGAGATAGCACAATGGAACATGTTGTCAAGAGACGAACAGAGCATTTTCGCCACTTTGCTCTTCAAGGAAAAAGAATTTGAGGGGTTCCTTTCAATGGTCAACGCCTTTGGCTTGCGCATGCTGCGGACAAACAGACCAGACGACCGTGAAGATATCGACTACCCCATGCTTGAGCGACAGATAAAGAAGCAATTTGCAGGGCGCATCTGTGGCCATGCCGATATCGTCACCATGGCCATGAAGCATCCGTGCGAACTGGCATACGCCCTCGCCCTTGTCGACACCAACGACTATCGCTCCGTCACACCAGGATGGGTGCTCTACAACTATCCGGAAGTGGAGCACATCATGCTGCTGCTGCGCCACCGGCGATGTGCCGACGGATGCGACTACTGTAACACCTTCCTCGACATTCACCAGAACCTGAAACAACACTTTGGCTATTCTTCGTTCCGCACCTACGACGGGCAACCGCTTCAGGAACGTGCTGCACAGGCAGCGGCCGACGGCAAGTCGTTGCTTGCCATTTTTCCTACAGGCGGCGGCAAGTCGCTCACATTCCAGCTTCCCGCCCTCATGGACGGACACTCTGTTCACGGCCTGACGGTGGTCATCTCCCCGCTCCAGTCGCTCATGAAAGACCAGGTAGACAATCTTGAGGCACGCGGCATTACCGATGCCGTGACCATAAACGGTCTGCTCGACCCCATATCACGCTCACTCGCCATTGAGCGTGTGCAGAACGGCGATGCCTCACTGCTCTACATCTCGCCAGAGATGCTGCGGTCCAACACCATCGAGCGCATACTCATGGCTCGCCATGTGGTCAGGTTCGTCATTGACGAGGCACACTGCTTCTCCGCCTGGGGACAAGACTTCCGTGTAGACTATCTCTACATCGGCAAATTCATAAAGAAATATCAGGAGCACAAGCAAGGCTCCTGCACCGTGCCCGTGTCGTGTTTCACGGCCACGGCAAAACAGAAAGTGGTGCAGGACATCTGCGACTACTTCAGACATTGGCTGGGCACAGACCTTGAGCTGTTCGCCTCGTCGGCATCGCGCAAGAACCTCCAGTACAAGGTTATACATGTCGACTCAGATGAAGACAAGTATGTCAGGCTGCGCGAGTTGCTTGGCGAGAGCTTATGCCCCACAATCATATATGTGTCGCGCACCAAGCGCACCGTCGAACTGGCATCCCGTTTATCGCGCGACGGCATAAAGGCTCTGCCGTTCAACGGCAAGATGTCGCCCGACGACAAGATCAAGAACCAAAACGCCTTCATGTCGGGCGAGGTAGACATTATTGTCGCCACGTCAGCATTCGGCATGGGCGTGGACAAGAGCGATGTGGGGCTGGTGGTCCACTACGACATTTCCGACTCGCTTGAGAACTATGTGCAAGAAGCCGGACGCGCCGGACGCGACCCTTCGCTGTCGGCCCGCTGCTTTGTGCTCTACGCCGACAACGACCTTGACAAACATTTCATTCTGCTCAACCAGACAAAGCTGAGCATCAGCGAGATACAGCAGGTGTGGCAGGCCGTGAAGAAAGCCACGCACAACCAACCGCGCCTGCAATGCTCGGCCCTTGAGATAGCCCGACAGGCAGGATGGGACGATTCGGTCTCGGACATAGAGACACGCGTGCGGACAGCCATTGCCGCCCTGGAACAAAGCGGCTACATTGAGCGCGGCAACAACATGCCTCATGTCTATGCCACGGGCATCACCGTGCGCAACATGGACGAGGCCCGTCAGCGCATCGCCTCGTCGTCGCTCTTCGACAAAGAAGAGGTGGAGAATGCGGTGAGAATAATAAAGTCGCTCATATCGCAGAAATACATATCGCGCGCACAGGATGCCGAGGCAGAGTCGCGTATCGACTACCTCGCCGACATCCTCGGCCTGAACAAACACGAAGTGGTGTCGGCTGTAGGACGCATGAGGCAGGAAGGCATTCTTGGCGACACCAAAGACATCTCCGCCTTCATGCAGGACGTTGGCAACGAGCGCAAGGCCATGCACAAGCTCGAATGTTTTGCCAAGCTGGAACAGTATGTGCTGAGCAACATCCCCGACGACGCGCTCCGCATCTCCTACAAGCAGCTCAACGACAAGGCTGTGCACGACGGGCTGGAAGAGTCGACAGAGAAGCACATACGCACGCTTCTCTATTTCCTGGTTGTAAAAAACTATACGCGCAAGAAGGAAGACGGTATCCAGAACCTCATTATAAGCCGTCAGGCAGACATGAAGAACACGCTCGCGCGCTTCGAGAAGCGCCTCAACATCTGCCGCTTTGCCATAGGATGGCTATACGCGCGTGCTGCAAATGCAGAGGGCGAGGCAGCAAAGAACGGCGTGGTCAACTTCTCCGTTGTGGAGCTGCTCAACGACATCAATGCCGGGAACCACTCGCTGTTCTACAACGGCGAAGAGCTGAAAATAGAGGACATCGAGGAGGCTCTGCTGTATCTCTCCAAGATTGGCGCCCTAAAACTGGAGGGAGGATTTCTCGTGCTCTACAACGCCATGACCATCAACCGCAAACAAATGGACAACCGCGTGCGCTACAAACAGGACGACTACCGCATGCTCAACGAATTCTACAAGCAGAAAATACAGCAGATCCACATCGTCGGCGAATATGCCAACCTGATGGTGGAAAACTATGATGCCGCCCTGCGCTATGTGCACGATTATTTCAACATGGACTACCGCCTGTTCATTGACAAATATTTCAAGGGCGACCGCGCAAGAGAGATTGAACGCAACATCAGTCCGGCAAAGTTCAAGCAGCTGTTCAATGACCTTTCGGAAAAGCAAAAAGCCATCATCGACGACCATGCATCACGGTGCATCGTAGTGGCCGCAGGACCGGGAAGCGGCAAGACGCGCGTGCTTGTACACAAGTTGGCCTCGCTGCTGTTGCTTGAAGACGTGAAGCACGAGCAGCTGCTCATGCTCACCTTCTCGCGCGCTGCAGCCACCGAATTCAAGCAGCGGCTCATGCAGCTCATCGGCAACGCCGCCCACTTCGTCGACATCATGACGTTCCACTCTTTTTGCTTCGAGCTGCTCGGACGCATAGGCAATCTTGACGACGTGAACAGCGTGGTGGTAAAGGCTGCCGAGATGATAGAAACAGGTGAGGTGGAGCAAAGCCATATAGGCAAGACCGTAATCGTAATAGACGAAGCGCAGGACATGAATGCAGACTCTTGCCGCCTGGTGAACGCCCTCATGCACAGCAACGAAGACATGCGTGTCATTGCCGTCGGCGATGACGACCAGTGCATATTCTCTTTTGCCAACGCCAACCCACAATACATGTACAACCTGAGCAAGACAGAGGGCGGGCGTTTTGTGGAGATGACCGACAACTACCGCTGCGCAAAAAAGATTGTCAGTTCTGCCAACGAGTTTGTGAAGCTTATCAGTGGACGACTGAAGCAGTCGCCCATCGTCTCAATGAACAAACAGGAAGGCACCGTGCGCATAACCCACCACGGCTCACGCTACATGTATGACCCGTTAATGTCAGACATCACGGCGAGCAAGCTGCAAGGCTCCACATGCGTGCTCACCCAGACCAACGAGGAGGCTGTGACGGTCATGGCGTTGCTGCGCCGACAGGGAATAGTGGCCAAACTCATACAGACAATGGGCGACCTGAGGTTCTGCAATCTGGCGGAGGTAAGATATTTCGCCAAATGTCTCGCCCGACACAAGACGTCGCCGGTCATCAGTGAGGAAGCGTGGACAGAGGCAAAAGACAAGACCTTTGCCAAATACAGGCGGAGCACAGCCCTTCCTTATCTCTGCAGATGTGTTGAACTGTTTGAGAAGACCAACAAGGACAAATATTACAGCGACTTCGGCGAATATCTGTTCGAATCGAAGGTGGAGGACTTCCACGAAACATCCGGCAACGAGATTATCATCTCGACCATACACAAGGCCAAGGGACGCGAGTTTGACAATGTGTTCATGCTCGTTGACGGACGGCAACAACTTACTGACGAACGGCTGCGTTGCTATTATGTGGCAATGACCCGCGCACGTCTTAACCTGTCCATACACACCAACGGCACGGCTTTCAACAGCATCACGTCGGCTACGCACGTCGCCGATACCCGTTCCTACGGAATGCCGACGGAGATCGTCATACAGATGTCACACAAGGACGTGAACCTCAGTTTCTTCCAGCATTGCCACAACGATGTGCTCACCTTGCAAAGCGGCGATCCTCTGACGTGCGACGACAACACCTTGCATACACCTTCAGGCAAAATTGTTGCCGAGTATTCGGCGGCGATGCGTGAGCGGATAGCGAAACTAAAAAAAATGGGCTATACGCCAACAGCAGCGACAACACGGTTCATTGTGGCATGGAAACGCAAAGATGCGCCCAAAGAAGAGAAGGAGACAGCCGTCTTGCTTGCCGATCTGAAACTTGTAAGACAACAATAAAAACACCTCCCTCTAAGCGAAAAACGAGGAAACCGTCTGTTCTCGGTTTCCTCGTTTTTTCTTATTTTTTCTCGCTTTCCTCGTTCTCTTCGTTTTCCTCGTTTTTCCACGCTTTCCTCATTTATTCACATTAAGCAGAAAGACGGTTTTGACATTGGAAAGAGGCTTAGCTCAAGACCTCATTCCACCACCTTCCAGTCGATCAGACCCTTGCCTTCGCTGTCAAGCTCCACGGCGAGACCCACCACCCGACGCTTGTCGGCCTTGAAGGGTTCGGTATATCCGCACGAACGAATCTGCTGTTCGGCAGCAGCGAGGCCACCGTTGTTGGAGAGCTTCAGTTCGATGACATAAATGTAGCGCGAGAGCCATGCCACGAGGTCAATGCGGCCGGTGGCAAGCATGCGCTCCACCTCCACACGCACGCCGAGCGCCTGAAGAATGGTGCTGATGATGAGCCGGTAACGCTCCTCCATGTCCATCGAGGCGAGTTTCTTGTTGCTGTAAGGCACGTCGGCAATGAGCGCGCGCATCAGTTTTTTCGCCTCGTCGAGCTGGCCTGTGCCAAGCTGGCGGTAGAGATTGGCCTGCAGCGACACCGTGTCGCCCTGCTTGCGAAGGGTAAGGGCCGGCAGCACCATTGCGTTCAACGCCTGACGCACCTCTTCGTTGGGGATGCCGAGAATGTAGCCAAACTCATCAGCCGACTTTATGGTAAGATAACCCGACTGGTAGAGGAACAGTTCGGGACCTCCGCCCGTCACGTCAGACGTTTCGAGAAGGAAACGGTCTATGCTGCAATGGTCGAAATCGTTGAGGCGTATCTCCATGTCGCCCACAAACTTGGGCAGCAGCGATGTTGCCCCCGACATGGCCCAATAGCTCCTGAGACGTTTCTGGCACAATGAGTTGACAAGACTGAACGGGTTGTAGACGTCCACCATATTAAGGTCGCAGAAATGGTAGCCGTCGTAAAAGTCCTTCAGCCTTTCCAACGTCTCGTCCGCCGTCCAGCCGTTCATCTGAGCCATCTGCTCCACCTCAGGCATGAAGTTGTCCACAATCTCCTGCTTGGTTATTCCGCAAATGGCGGCATACTGCGGCTCGAAACTGATGTTCATTAGATTGTTGAGCACGGAGAAGAGTGAAATCTGCGTAAACTTGGTTATGCCTGTGATGAAGACAAAACGTTCCATCTCGTCATCTGCCTTCAAGATGGCAAACACCTCGCGGTAGAGGGCTGTGCAGGCTTCGTGCTCAGGGGTATGCCACGAGTGCTGAAGAGGCGAGTCATACTCGTCGATAAGTATGGCTACCTGCTGGCCGGTCTGGTTGTAGGCCGCCTTAATAATGGCATTAAACCTTACAGCGAGCGAGGCATCAGGACTGGCATCCGAACCATACACCTTTTCATAGTCGCTGAACGTATAACTAAGATAAGAGCGTAAGGTATCTGTATCTGCTCCTCCACGGCTCATGTCGAGCCTTATCACGGGACGTGCTGTCCAATCCTGCTCCAGATCCATGATCTTCAGACCCTCGAACAGCTCGCGCCGTCCCTCAAAATAAGCCTGCAACGTGTCGACAAGCACCGACTTGCCAAACCGTCTTGGACGGCTCAGATAGTTGTATTTCACGCCGTTGACAAGATTCCATATAATGTCGGTCTTGTCAATATAGAGATATCCGTTCTTCCTTATCTCCACAAACGACTGTATGCCTACCGGCAATTTCCTGTTCATGATTGCTGCCATAGTGCTTCAATTTTTTATAAACATTACGCTAAGAATTGCCGAATAGCTTAAAATGAGCATTTATGAGCATTTTTTACCTCAATGGAAGTAATGATTTAGCAACGGTTCCTATTTCTGCAATATACATACGTTTGCTTGTCAAGCAACTCTTTTCTTTTGCAAAAATACAACAATTTGTTGGATACACAAAGAAAAGCATGTTTTTTAACGATAGGTGTCGGCAAGGGCTTTTCAAGAGCTATTATAGAGCTTTTCAAGGGCTTTCAATAACTGAACTTTCGCAAGTGCATAATAAACACATTTTCAATTGATTATCATCTCTGGAAAGCGTCGCCGCGCTCGACTTTGTCGCTTGCCAGAGCGTCGCCGAAGGCGGCGAATATCCATAACCGCTGGTTGAGCTGCCGAAGGCAGCGAAGCCTGCGGTTCAAAGAATGATGGTAAGATCGTCCTCGAAGAGGGCGAACATATGGAATATTTGCACAGTTTGCTTGTGTTCGCCCTCTTCGAGGACGTTATGTTATCTTGCTGTGAAACCGCAGGTTACGTTCGCTTCGCTCTC
>OIYG01001919.1_pt1 | contig 14436 bp, 15 predicted proteins | sample 1587861 | NCBI WGS metagenome assembly OIYG01 (sample SAMN03283272) | human gut metagenome | biome: human-associated habitat; material: feces | host: Homo sapiens | place: Peru | collected 2012 | reverse complement strand
TTATTGAGAAACTGTTATTTTTACCCCATTATTTTGGGGTGGGAAACTTTAGTTACTTTACTAATATATTACAATTCAACCTATTGTATATATCATTAGTGTCCGTTTTTATTGGACACTAATGTAGTTAAGCAAAAAAGCGAGGTAGAATACCCAACAAATTACACACACTCAAAATCTTCTTTCCTTCCCCAAATCTTCGCCATAGGCTCAGTTTCCATATCGCGCTTGAAGCTCTTCAAGAAAGCTTCAAAATCATATTTGGGCTCGTAACCAAGTTCACGTCTTGATTTCTCAATGCTCAATACAAATTGTGGAGACGATGCTTTCTCTGGTCTATAAACAATATCCGATTTTTTGTCACTATTGAAAATCTCTGCAATCTTTCTTATCTGGTATTCTATTGAAACAGGATGCCCACATCCCATATTGTAGACACCACCATCATGCTCTGCTTTGATACAGCATTCCATCATGTTCACAAAGTCGCCCACATAGACCATCTCTTTGATTGAGTCGGGATTTCCCCATACTTCCAGAGTATTGCCCTTCATAGCTTGATCTATAATATAACGCCAACCAAGCCAATGCTTGACACCATTTACACTATAAAATGGACTTGGTTTATAACAATAAATTGTAGGAAGACGCACTACAAATCTTTTAAATCCATACTGAGCATGATAATGCTCAATGAGATTAACAGCAGCATTTTTGCAAATAGAATATACAGAATGATCAGTTGCCAATGGAAACTTTCGTTCTACATCATCATCTATCGGTTCTGTCGTACCGAACTTATAGAGAATATCAGCGATACTCTGTGTGAAGATTATCTTCTTACAACCACACTCTCTCATCCACTCTAAAACGTTAAGAGTACCAGTGATAATGCTATCAACATACTCTTGTGGATTATAACCCTTCATCTGGGCAGGCATCATACCAGCGAAATGCAAGACCACGTCAATATCAGTTGGCAACTTGGCAAATGTTTCCTTTTTTCTTATGTCTATAGAAAAGTACGGTATCCCCTTTTCCTCAAAGAAGCCATTATCCGATGGTCGGTGTGCCACCGCCACCACAGTATATCCTTTACTTTTTAAGCCTATTGCTGTATATGAGCCGCAAGACCCAGTAGCACCGATAATCATAATTTTTTTCATTGCTTTTTTTTAACTATTAACAGTACAGCCGATTATTTTATATAACGAATATCTTTCTACAAAACGAGCTATTCTATCCGCAGTATCAGATATTCCAACTATTACCAAATTTTTCATAACTTATTGAACTATTACATTTATCTTACTTTCTATATTCTTAATTACATCAAACATTTCGTCCATATTTTTGTACTTAAGAATAAACTCGCCTATGCAATCTTGAGCATCTCGAAAGCGATGTACTTCATCACCAACATGTAAGTCATTTACAAATTCTACAAGATGATTTTTCTCAAATTCCTCATCAAATTTTATGCTCTGGAATTTTCCTGTAGCATTAGAATGAACCATATAATTAGACCAATAACCTTTTATCGGCATCTCCTTCTTCCTCTGCAATACAGATAAATCAATAGTATCACCAGCTGCTGCTTGTACGACCCATGTTACCATATCAACACCTGTAGCATATTTGGTAACCTGAGGGATAAGACTACCGCCAGAACGGGCACCTAACTCCAAAAGATAAACCTTATCATCTTCACCTACAATTGCCTCTACATTATAAGCATTGCTTTTCATGTTGAGAAGAGTCATCAATCTCTGGAGTTGTTCTTCCAAATCTTCTATATATTTATGATTCATTTGGAAAGGCCAGCATTCTCCTAAAGGAGCAAAGTCCTTATCACAATTTGGGTCATAAAACTCATTACCCAAACAATGAAATACGAGCTTACCATCTACAGAAAAAGCATCTCCAGAAATCTGATGACCTTTCTTTACGATAAATTCCTCTATCAAGAATCGCTTACCTCTCGAATAGTTGAGTGCATCCTCAACAAAGGCTTTCAGCTGTGATTTATCGGTCATTTTATTTATACCTTTACTACCTGATGAATCAACAGGTTTTACCATAACAGGAAGTTTAAACTCATCAATATGAGCAAGAGCATCCTCATAAGTAGTAAAGCCCATTGCCTTAGGACAATTAAATCCTTTGTCCTGTAAGAACTGCCGGAACAAATCCTTATTGGAAAGAATTTCAACCGACTTAAATGGGGAAGTAGGCAAACCTAATTGTTCACAAACGTATGCGGCCGTAGGTGCTGCAGGATCAGAAGCATAAGCCACTACTCCATCTACTTGCAAATCCTTTGCAAGTTTCAGAACAGCTTCCTTATCCGTTGTACTTACATTATAATATTCATCAGCATACTTATGTCCTGGATTACTTGGAAAATAATCACATGAAATGACATAATAACCCAAATGTTTTGCCTCCTTTATTGCGTAAGTCTGATAAAGACTTCCGCCAAGCATCAAGAGTTTCTTCATTTTTCTAAACTTTTTACAAATTCTCCTATTCTTCGAACACCTTCTTTTATCTTGTCCTCTTCAAGAGTAAAAGCAATTCTAATGTACTTATCACAACTCTTTCCATAAGCTACACCAGGAACAACAGCAACCTGCTGAGCTTTCAAAAGAGCAACAGCAAAGTCATACGATGTAAAGCCTGTAGCAGAGATGTCAACCATTAAATAGAATGTAGCCTGAGGAGCGGTGCATCGTAGTAACGGCAATGCCAGTATTCCTTGAACAAGAGTGTTTCTTCGTGAAGTAAAAATTTTGACCATATTTTCAGAATAGTTCTCTTTTCCACTCAATGCCTCTATAGCGGCATATTGAGAAGGAAGCGGAGCACAAGCAACTACATTCTCCTGTAATTTCGTCATCGTAGCTATCAACTCTTCTGGTGCCAGAACATAACCAATACGCCAGCCTGTCATACAAAATTCTTTGGATAAAGAATTAATTAAGACTGTACGTTCGCGCATACCTTCAATAGCAACTATACTTTTAAAGTGTGCCTGATCGTATATTAAACATTTATATACTTCATCGGAAATAACAACCAAGTCATATTTCTTTGCCAACTCAGCTAATGCTTGTATTTTTTCCTGTGATATAATTCTTCCAGAAGGATTGGAAGGAGTATTTATAATGATAGCCTTAGTCTTCTCTGTAATTGCCCTTTCCACATCTTCAATATTGAAGCTTAATTCTTCTGCATCTGGATTATCAACAACTACGGCTTTTGCATGGCAAAGATTTACCATCTGAACGTAATTTACATAATAAGGTGCTGGAATAATCACTTCATCACCAGGGTTTAATAAAGCCAACAAAGCCAGATATAAACCCTCCATTGCTCCTACGGTTACAATAACTTCAGAATTAGGATTATACTCAAATCCTTCAGTTCTTTTATAATAATTAGTTATTGTTTCTCGCAATGACAACAAACCTGCATTCTGAGAATATCTTGTTTTTCCTTCTTGAATTGCTGCACAACCTGCATCCTTAATTGCCTGATGTGGCTGTACGTCTGGATCGCCAAGGGTAAAATCTATGACGTCGGAATATTCCTTAGCCATGTTAAATAAAGCTCTTGTCAAAGAAGGTTGTACCGTCTTCGAAACTTCTGAAACCTGTATCATTCTTTAAATAAAATTAGTTAGAATCAATTATTTTAATATACAATCTAATGTTCTCTGAATATCCTCATCACTCAATGCATGGTGCATAGGCAAGCAGATTACGCTATCAGCCATTTTATGCGAATTTGGAAGCTTTTCCGGTGCTGCACTTTCCAATCCACGATAGGTTGAGAACTCACTGATCAATGGATAGAAATAGCGACGGCCAAGGACATTGGCTGCCTTCATCTTGAAATAAAGGTCGTCACGGGTCATGCCGTACTTCTCTGCATCAATGAAGATTGGGAAGTAGCTGTAGTTATGTTTCACGCCAGGCATATCATCGAAGAAGCTGATGCCCTCTACTGGACGCAATGCCTCACGATACTTGATGGCTACCTGATGGCGAGCCTCAATAGCGGCATCTACCTGCTTCAAATTGAGCAAGCCGTATGCGCTTCTGATTTCATCCATCTTACTGTTGATACCAGGACCTACTACTGTTACCTCATCTGCGATACCGAAGTTCTTCAGGTAGTCAATACGCTTCTTGGTCTTCTCATCGTGCATCACAAGAGCTCCACCCTCAATGGTGTTATATACCTTTGTGGCATGGAAGCTGAGCGTACTCATATCGCCTGCGTTCAAAAGTCCTTCGCCATTCACTTCTACTCCAAAGGCATGAGCTGCATCGTAAATAACTTTCAGACCATACTTGTCTGCGATGTCCTGGATTGCCTTGGTATCGCATGGTTTACCATAGACATGAACTGGCATAATGGCGGTGGTACGTGGTGTGATGGCTGCCTCAATCTTGTTAGGATCCATATCGCCTGTTGCTGGATCTATATCTACAAAGACGGGCTTGCATCCGTTCCACCAGATACTATGGGTTGTTGCCACGAAGCTATAAGGGGTTGTAATGACTTCGCCTGTAATGCGGAGGGCTTGCAATGCCGTCATCAGTGGCAGGGTGCCATTGGTGAACAGGCTCACGTATGGCACTTTGAGATATTCTGCCAATGCCTTTTCCAACTCCTTGTGGAAGCTTCCATTATTGGTAATCCACTTACTCTCCCAAATCTTCTTCAACTCTGCAGTAAAATCGTCGAGATTTGGAAGAAGTGGCGATGTTACTGTTATTAATTTATTATCCATAAGCAGGAATTTATATTATTCTTTATTTAAATTTCTTTTATATGTTGTTTCTCATCGGGTTTCAAAACCGCTTAGGCTAATGCTACTCAGTCTGCCGAGTTTATATCAAAAACTCAGCACTACATTCCACCCAGTTCTTTATTTCTTTTGACAAACTCAAAGCTTGATATATCTCTACTTCTATAAAATTGAAATGTTCTGGATGCTTCACATAGTCATTGTAAGACTTTATCCTTGATTCCCAAAACACTTTTCTATCACCATGATAGACTGTCGATTGAACTAAGAAATCTGTTTTCAAACGCTGAATTTCACCTCTCATCACTGCATCTGCCGTCGCTTGGAACCTATCAATCAACTTTAGTTTCTTGATTGTTCTCAAAACTACTGAATCGTAATATTTAGCAGCATCAAGTTCTGAACAGATACTAATTTTTACTTGGGGGAAACCATGACTTATATTAATAGTGCAATCTATGATATTCGCAGGCAATCGATCGAAAAACGCATTGAAAAAATAGCGTTTCCCCTTACGATTCAACCAATAATCATGTTTATCTTGATTACAATCATGACACAGAGGTATGAGGTTACTTGCATATGAGGAATATTCGTGAAAAAGAGAACGAGGCATATAGTGATCCATCTCCGAGCATGGCTTCAGTCCGCAAATTGGACACATCAACAACTTTCCACCATTTACTATTTTCAATGCCTCCCAATGCTCATTTACAAATGGACGGTTAGAACCATACAGATTAAAAGATCTATCACGCTTTTCTTTCTTAGTTCCTTTCTGGGCTTGGGTATCTGTTGGCGCATCAGCCCATATTGGCTGTAATCGTTCCAAGGAAACAGGATGAGTCTCAGCACAAGCATAATATTGTAAGAAAGCATTTTTCAAATGCTGCTTTTCTGCATTGAAAAAAGTCCTTTGAGCGGAATGCAAGCCTTTCCCTACACGAACAAGGTTGTCATCAATACTTATTGGATTTTTGTTAAAGTTATGCATTGCCATAAACTATTTTTCTAAATCACAACATAGCTTATCGTTGGCGACAACGAGCCAAAACCTGTGCCTCCGTCTCTGATAGCGAAGACTTTTCAAGCCTCGATGTGAGTTTTGTAATCTTCTCATTCAAGAAAGCAATCAAATTATCAGAAGTTTTCTGATTATTGGCACTATTTTCTATAATACGCTTTACATATACTTTTTTTCGAATCCCTCCGTCTCCCTTTAGCCAAATGGAGTTTTTCTAAAATCAACCCGTCCTTCTTTACCATATTAAATAACATTAGCTAAACCTTTAAAATCGCAACATCAATGCTGCCAGAGATTTTCATTGCTTAATCTGACGCAAATATTCTTTCAAAACAAATAACGTCAGAAAAACTATCAAAAGAATCAAAAATATATATAATATAGCCAAACAACATTGAAACAAAGAGCTAGTATTAAAGAATAACTCCTTCACTTTACATAGCAAAAATAAGCCAAAAGATAACCCACATACAATGATAGCACACACATTATTCCGCTTTTGTCTCTGTATATATCTTATTGCAATATTATATTGTGCCTGATCTTCGATGCTTGCTTCACCATTATCTATTTTGTCCCTCAAACTTCCAATTGTGTCGTATTTGGAACTAATGAAAGAATACAAAACCGTAAAAACAGTAATTCCAATACCAAATATTGTAATTGCAAACGATTCTATATTAGCAATTTGTATAGTGGACAAAATCCAACTCACAAATTCATGCAAGTAAAATTCTATATTCATGATACATACCTATGAACAATTGGACCTATATTTTTAATGATGTAATCAATATCATAGATATTCTTTTCTTCACCATCTCCAATATCAATATACTCATTGAAACAACTTTCAACTGAATTTACAAATCTCTCCTGAAGAGTTTTAGCATTTTGCTTAAAAACTCTTTTCAAGGTATATTGTTTTAAGCCTTGATTAATTTTAAATGACTTATGGGTAATCTGCACGTCATCGATATCTTTACCCTCAAATAATTCTTGGAATTGTTCTGAAGGCAAATTCCGTAAAGAAATAGACCTTTGCTTCCGAAGACTTGCATCGACAATCCATTTGCCATACTTAATTCGGTAATTTGAGTCAACATCCTCTACCGTTAATAATGTTGCAGAAATATTATCCAAGACCTTACAACTTTTAATTTCTTCAAGAAACTCTTTATATTTAATGTTACGTATAGGTTTACCTAAGATTTCTTTCAAAACAGCCTTAACCACTTTCAAAAAATCCTCAGAATCTTTATTCGGATCATCATAAATAAATACATTCCAAAAAGTCTTAATCTCTGTATCTTGTTTAATTCGTTGAATAACAGGATAGAGTACAAAGAAATATGTCTTACTTCCTAATTTTACGTATTCCGACATAGGAATTACTGTTTTTTGGGGTGTAGTTACAACATATTCTTCCCCAAAATTTTTCTTTTGAACAGTCATCTGCACCAATACTAAATTGCTGTTATTGTATTCAACCTTTTGTGCAGTGGCCTTAATAATCTCTAGCTTATAATTTTTTCCAGAACTATCTACTGAAATATTTTTTTTAGCGGAACAGTTGAAGTCATCAAACTTTTTAATGACCTCAGTTATCATATCTATCTTCGTTGGAGGAAAGAGATTATTTTCTATGACAATAGGATTTGTTCTGTAAACTGGTACATTAATGATATTTTTATCTCTCATTGCTTAATTTTATATTATCTAAAAGTCGTAAAAACAATACGCAGTTAAGAAACCTTGCCCTATTAGGCGAGATGTTGCATACTGCCAAACTCAATTTCTCGCTTTATCATTTAAGTATTGGAACAAATCCCTCACAGAAACGACTATCGCAAGCATCTCGCACATGATTTGATATTTGTCTTGCTCAATAGTAGTCTCCTTTGGCATTTCCTCTATAGCATTTTGAATATCCATAAAATTCCATTCTATGTAGCCTCTTAAAGGGGCCTTGGAATGAAGAATTCTATTACTCCGTTGCTTTAACATTTTCAGCTCGTTTTTATACTCTTGTGAATTATTTTCCTTACTTAACAAGGAGAGAACTGATTGATAATATAAAGCTAAATAGTATATGTAGGAATCCTCATTTTCTGACTTTATGAGATTATCGGCAATTGAAAAGATACTATCGCTTATTTCATGTTTCTGCATTAAATTTGACAACACACATAATTCCAGCATTGAAAGTTCCGAGATTCTTGTATCATGCCCGTTTAGCGAGCAGAAATCCATTTTCACCAATTCATTGCAATATTTAAACGCCCTGTCATAAAGTTGCCTGTCATACGAAATATCTATAAGAAGATCATAAGCCTCAAGACATTTCTTTAAATAACATTCAATATCTTTTTGCTTCTTATTTCTTTTATCAAGCACTTTCAAAGATAAACTCTTCACCTTTTCAAACTCAACGATAGCATTATCTAAATAATTGAGTTTCATATAACATGAACCTAAATAAAAATAAACATTTATTTTTCGTTCATTTTCAGTGCCATCAAAAAAGAGATGGTCATTCATGCTTTCAACCTCACCTAAATATTTCTCGCAACTTTTCAACTGCGACAAAGCACTTTGATAACTGCCCTTATTAATATAGGCAAGAGCTTCCGAAAGATGGTATTTATATAAACGTAATCGCTTTTTCCTATCAGAAATATTCTTTTTAAAGCATAAACTAACAGGCATCAAGATACTCTTTGCATTGGATGTCGCCAAGCCAACACTATCTTTATACATGTTTTCAGAAGATATATTAAAGAGGACTGACAAACATTCTCTTATCACCTTTTTTAATTTTCTTGGAATACGAACAGTAAATATATCATGCTCCCCAATTACAAAACTTTCCGTACCAAACAAGAAAACACTATCTTGCCGAACAATACGACCATTTATATTTGTCGGTTCCCATAAACAAAACCTTTCAACTTTCTCATAGTTGTAATTGGTATAGCGATAAGTATTCAACAAGACCGTCTTTATCTGTTCATTCTCTGTCGTTGGATTCAAATATTCAAGACTATGTTTTTTTATGTCTTCAATGATGTTATAACAAAAAAGAAAGCCATCCTTTTTATCATCTTTCTCATTAGAACAGGCAAACCACAAGGCTGTGAGCAGATTCTTGCTGAAATCCACAAGGCATGTCGCTCCTCCATTATGTTGAATATCTGCCAATATCTCCAAATCAGAATAGTCAGCATAATCAATCGGAAATTCTTTGCGTGCTCTTTGCGTCAAATCAATTAACGCTGAAACAAAATCATTTTTGCTAAATCCCTCGGAATATGACTCACTCATTCGTATGGCCAAGCCTGACCGAATAGTCCATTCACTTATGTCTTTGGTACCATTCTCAAAGCTCTTATCATAGCGAGTTATACCTCGATAGATGTACTGAGGAAAAATATCATCTTTTTTTCCATTTCTATCAGATATAAGACCACTTACATACTTTATTATCTCTTGAACAGCAGAATATCCATCCTTGCTATCAAGAGTTATATTCATTGTTGTTTTTGGTTTCATAGGTTAATCGTTCTTTTTTTAATTCTTAGCTTGAACTATAGTCTAAAGTATTGATTGTTACACGTGCTGTAAATAAGCCTAAGAACAAGAATACCAACATTCGCAAATATAGATATAATGTGTTCTTTGCGATTCGTTTATTATTTTCTGCTGTTTGAGTTGACATAATAATTATATGTTCTTTTCTCCTATAAGTATAGTGCCTAAGCAGAAGGAGCATTACTTATGCTTCCGACATCCACACTATTAGTTCCAGTCGTATTTGAAGTATGAGTCTTCTGCTCAAATATTTTCGAGAAAGTATTAACTGTATCATGATAATGCTCCAACAAGTTTTTATAATTCTCAGACATAATACGATTTGAGGTTCGGATTTCCTCAACTGCTCGAGACATATAATGAAATTGACGCCCTGTCTCTATCGAAGTATAACCTGCAAAAGCTATTGATGAAACAGAAAGAAATATTGAAAGTATCGTTGAAAAATTAGTTAATGCGGACAATAAGTTATCACCTTGCATAACGAAGTTTTCCAAGATAAAGACCAAAAGACAAATCACAGCCAATACCAACAAAGAAATTATCCATTTGGCATTTGTTGGCCATTTAGAGCCTTTGGCTAAGGACTCTTTCATTTTTATACTATCAACCATGTTGGTTGGAGATTGATTATTTAGATTTACTGCCATTATATTTAAGTCTATATTGGTTTAACATATCATGAAGTACCTGAATCATTCTCTGAAAAAGAGGATCTACTTCCTCTTTTATATATATAAAAGCCTCAGTAGAAAACCAAACTTGTCCATTTGCTGCATATGCCTTCCCTACCTTATAAGTATTAGTAAGGTCATATAACATACGAACATCTTCTGGTTTATCCAAATCTACCTCCCCTGCATTTGGAATGATAATTCTTACATACACTGGATCTTCATTAAAATTATAACTAAACAGATAATTAATATTATCTATAGTGAAATGAAGCATCGTTCTCTGCTCATCAACAAATGACGATGGAATATTTCTTTTATCTAAAAATGTCTGAAATACACGTATCATAATTTTATTTTTGCTCTTTTAATTTCTACGATAGTCTTTGACCATTTAACTTTTGACTCATACTATTTCTGTTTCGGCTTATTGACTCTCAACCAAGCTACAAAATCCTTAACAGGTAACCCTTTTACTGTACAATAAGCTCTTATACCTGAGTTTTTTCCAGCAGTCTTTTTCCAAACACAATAGTCATCATACTCCTTTTGAAAGTCCAACTTATTCGTTTCTTGCGTTTTATACGGCTTCAACTGATTTGGTATAATCGTATCAAGAACTATATTTGCGTCATTTATATCATTATGCTGATATTTATGAACAAAATTTTTTCGATGATGATTTAGCCATGAGGTTACTAATTGCCAATGAGTTGGAGAAGCCACTAAAAGTAGTTGCTTATTCAATTCTTCATAGAATGGAGTCAGAGTTGTATCTTCTCCAGAATTAAATTTAGTATCTGTCCAAATATCAAGATAAATTTTATCTACCTTACTTTTTTCTTTGTTTTCAATGCCATTCATCGATGTATGAAAACGTTCATACTCCACAGCAACTTTCTCTTTCAAATATCCCTTATATATATTGGAATAGAGCCAATACACATAAATCTGATACACGATAGGAAAAATGATTATTCCTATCATTATATGCCTTTTATATTCATAAAGAAAAAGACTTATTGGATGTTGACTGATTGCATCTGAATTTAGTAATTTTAGAGTAATATACGTAGCAACACACAATATCACAAACAAAATTACGCATCTCCAATTTTTAAAGACAAAGTTTGATATGGTCAATATGATACCTACAAACAATGTACAATACATAATCGGCACATAGTGAGCGACATCAAGGCTATTCTTTTCATTCTCAAAGCCCATAAATATCAAATAAAACACACATAGCACCAACAATATGAATCCTCGATGATGTGCATTATTCTGTACTATATTATATTTCTCTTTGATTTGCGCTAAGAGCTTGTCATGTATAGAGCTACTACCATTAAATTTATAGACATTCAGCAACGATTTCATCTCTTCGTAGTATTTTGGAGTCCAAAAATTACTACAGAAATCGTTATTTACAGCCATCGTCACATAAATAGCCGCAAAGAATTCGACAAAAGAACTGAAATCCGAAATCATAAGCGATAACCTTTAAACAATTCTTCTATACGATGTTGCACGTTAGCATTGATTTCTTTCTCATCTGCACACTCCACATTAAAATCTTCTGCTTTTCCCTCACTATCATTAACAACATCTGCTTTCATTTTTGCTTGATAATGGGGGTAATCGACACTTTTCGAAACATTGTTTTTCCAATTCAGAGGGCGTAAATTAGCAATATTATCAATTAATTCTTGCGGAACGCCTAATTCCTTAAGCTTAGATTCTGGATAAATGTGATCAACTTCCCAGCCATAAATACTGTCTCGATCATTATATTTGCCCTTTATTATCCAAGCTCCACAAGCATCCTTGCGGACAAAATCAGGATGATACTTAGGATCCTTACGACCCTTTTCCCATATTTTATTTATTAATTCATCAGTAAATTGTGCCATATTTCTACATAAATTTTTCTTCCTATAATATTCTGTAATAAAAGGAATAATTACTTATACATTTTCTTTATCTTCCAAAAGATTTTACAAAATACCTACATATCTATTTCTTGATTGCAAACATCTCGATACAACTTTTTCAGATGCAGAGACGAAATATCAACAAGTGGTTCGAACATAAAATTATTGAAATGGATATTCTCGGAAGTCAGCATCACAACTCGATCCATCAAAAGACACAAATCTCGATGTGATTCGGAATAATACTTCTTTAAAAGCTTCAACAACTGACCGGTCTGATTATTTCCAACTTCCATTTCAGCCAATTGTTCTTCAGTCAAAATTGATTTCATCAGCGCTTCTGACTTCAATCTAATAGCCATAGAGAGAATCAACTTGTTTGCCAAATCCACATCATTGGCATCTTCAAGAACAGCAGTCGCCTCATCAAAAAGAACATCCTTGAACTTTTCTTCTGTAAACGTAACTTCCTTATCACCAATTTCTGATAGGTGTGACTTATAAATATCATAAATATTCTCAATTGTGATGCTACCAGTATCATCCTTCTGATGAAGGCATGAAGTCAAGAGCATATAATCTGATGAAGAACTACCATCAGTATATTCTATCAAATTTCTAACAAAAGGAATAAGCCCTATAAACTGACGTTTTTTGCTTACTTGGGAAATAAATTTATTTTTTATGATGTCGGGATTATATATACCTGTTTCCAATTTTATATCTCTTGAAGTTGACCTGCTAGCAAAATAAACGCGACATTTCAGCCTCGAAGCCACTGTTCTGTAAAAATCAAAATTATGGGTTAATATCAATAAGGTAAACTTATCGTTAGCTATCAAGTCTGCAAGATACTCTACAATGGCATATTTATTTTTATAATCAAAAGAATCAGCTATGTCATCACAAACTATCAATGCTTCCTGCTTCTGAGTCTTGCGTGTCTCTATTTCAAATAAGTTCTGGAGAATATAGAATGCTCGTTTTTCACCTAGACTCAAAGCAGTCAACAACTCAGCCTGACTTTCTTCTTGCGAAGCATCATCTGCATCGCTATATCGAAATCCCAATGTTGCAGTTTGCTCCTTCAAAATCATATCACTTTGATTTTTCAAGAACACCTGAAAAGGAACGAAGAAACGGCTATTAAACAAAGATAACACCTCAATCCATTTAGCACTATTCTTGTTTGCCTCTCTAATAATCTTTTGAATTTCAACCTTTTCTTTTTGGTATTGCAGAATAAATTCTTTATACTCATAGATATTATTATTTAGGTATCCCAACAATACTTCTCTTCTGAAGTTTTCATAGTTTAAAAGAAGAGGTATCAACAATTGATCACTTTGGATTGTTTCCTTGAATGTACGAAGTTCTGCATTACCTTGGAGCTTTTTGTCAATTTTGTTAAATGCCCTACGAAGTTTCTCGTCTTGAAGAATTCTATTCAACTCACTATCATATACCTCAGAAAGAGCACTTTTGTTTTTGATTTGCTTGCCACCTTTCAATACTATTTTATGCGAGGCCTTAAAGAATCGGTCATCATCCACAGACTTCATCAACTGCATAGCTTGATAAGTACCAAAAGAATCCTCGCCGTCTGTGAATAAATTAGAATTTTTGATTACACCCTCATATATTCTGAAATAGTCCTCTATACTAGCTGTATTATCTTCAACAAATTTCTTGACCTTACCTGCCTTATCAAAAATATCATTATACTTGAATGTATAAAGATGAAAACTTTTCTTTTCAGATGAAAAATAAGTGTTGTATATATTCAGCAAGCACTCAAAAATGGAGGAATTTGATGTATCAGAAAAAGCCTTTAGAATCTCATCCTCACAATCCGTACTACGAGCATCATGTGCTAATTTCTTTCGTAAACTACTCCATGATTCTGTGAGTCTTTGCAAGATAGCATCATATCGTTTTTTTAATTGTTTATTAGCAAGCAATGTGCTTAGACACTCGTTTCCATTGTCTTTCTGGTTATTGAATACATAACAATTAGTCTTTGAGATATTTATGCCGTTCATCTTTATACTAGCAGATGAAATTCTGTCTTTGAAGATTTTGTCTTGTGGCAGTTTGCCCTCAATAAGGTCAAGCACAGTATTAGTGAAAGATGTCTTCATCGTCCCATTTGGTGCATAAATTATGCAAGCATTTTTCCCTTTGCCAAACTTAATGTCTGACTGCATTGCACCAATACCATAACAATTTTTTAAATCTATATGTATATTTACCATCTGTATTACTTTTAAAATCTATTACTCATTATCAATACTGCGTATGTTCATTTGTAAGCCATCGGCTAACCCCGTCTTGCGTATTCTCTGAAAATCTTGTAGAAATCTTCAAAATTCTACAAGATTTTCGGAGATA
>OIYG01001908.1_pt1 | contig 14569 bp, 14 predicted proteins | sample 1587861 | NCBI WGS metagenome assembly OIYG01 (sample SAMN03283272) | human gut metagenome | biome: human-associated habitat; material: feces | host: Homo sapiens | place: Peru | collected 2012 | reverse complement strand
AAAACCGGATGATTTGCAATTGATTGCAAATCATCCGGTTTTTCAATTTGAGACATAGTTTTTTCAGTCTCTTTTATTTCAGCAGCTGATGCAGACTGGACAACAGAAAAACGACTGACGGAAGCAAATTGTTTAAGAAATGCAGCGAAATATTGGCTGCCAGATTTTTTTCCTTGTTGTACGTTGCCGCCAAAATAATTCCCATCACCACGTACATCAACCAGCTGATGAAATTCGTCGATGCATGAATCGATCCGAAAATCAATCCGCTCAATAAAATTGCAAAGATCGGCTGATCGGTGAAGAAATAATCCATCAAAAATCCCCTGAACACCAATTCTTCAACCACCGGAGCAGCAATGGCAGTCATAAAGACCATCATAAAACTCGTATTCACCGAAATTTTGAACAGCTTTTCAATTGCGGCATCGTTTGCGGTTTGCTGCGTCATAAAAGATCCGATAATCATCTTGGCAGCCATCAGCACGATGAATCCGATGATGATCGTGTTGATTTCTTTTCCCTTTGGCCTCCAAATGATCTTTCTTTCAGGATGTCGACGTTGCAAATACGTAAACAGGATAAACGTCACTGCGACGTATCCTCCGATAAAAATCATCCAAGTCAAAATATAGACGATTGGCCCATTGACGTATTTAAGCAATAATTTTGGCAAGGAAAGCACAAATTGCGGCAGCTCAATCAGTACTGACATTAAGCACAGTTTGATTGCGCGCCAACCATAAAGTTCTATTTTAGCCACTGCATTTTTCAATCGCATCACCTTTTTCTGATCAGATTTGATGTTTCTTTAATTATATCATATTGCTTGATCGTAGCGACCATGCTGCCAAATCTACGGAAAATCCCAATTTTTTTCCGGTTTGCCCGTAACTGCGCACAAAACAACAAAAAAACAACCAAGGTCGAAACCCTGGTTGTTTATTTTAGTCATTTTTGAACAAATGCTTATTTATCCAAACGAGCATTGAGTTCTTCCGTCAATTCTTCATAGCCGGGACGACCGAGCAAAGCAAACATGTTCTTCTTGTATGCTTCAACGCCTGGTTGGTTGAACGGATTGATTCCGTTCAAGTAGCCGGAGATGCCGACAGCAACTTCAAAGAAGTAGATCAAGTAGCCAAGCGTGTAGGCCGTTTGATCAGGAATGTTGACGATCATGTTAGGAACGTTGCCGTCCGTATGTGCCAAAACAACGCCTTGCATAGCTTTATCATTGACAAAGTTCATCGTGCGTCCTTCAAGATACTTCAAGCCGTCAAGGTTTTCTTCTTCTTTTGGAACGTCCGTATCATGCGTCGGGTTGTCAACGTGAATAACAGTTTCCATCAAATTGCGACGACCTTCCTGGATGTATTGTCCAAGCGAATGAAGGTCCGTTGAGAAGTTTGCTGAAGAAGGATAGATGCCCTTTTGATCCTTGCCTTCTGATTCGCCCATCAATTGCTTCCACCATTCGGAGAAGTATTGCAAAGATGGTTCGTAGTTTTCAAGGATTTCCGTCGTGTAGCCCTTGCGATACAAAATGTTGCGGAATGCGGCATATTGATATGCTTCATTCTTTTCAAGGTCAGCGTCTGAATAATCGGCACGTGCGTCTGCGGCACCTTTCATCAAATCATCAACGTTTGCACCGGAAACAGCAATTGGCAACAAGCCAACAGGCGTAAGCACGGAGAAACGGCCGCCAACGTCATCAGGAATTACGAAGCATTCGTAACCTTCTGCGTCTGCTTCCGTCTTAAGAGCACCGCGAGCGCGATCCGTCGTTGCATAGATGCGTTCCTTTGCGCCTTCCTTGCCATACTTTTCAATAAGCTTTTCCTTGAAGACGCGGAATGCGATTGAAGGTTCAGTTGTCGTGCCGGACTTGGAGATAACGTTGACGGAGAAGTCTTGGTCATCAACAAGATCCAACAAGTCATGAACGTATGAACCGGAGATTGAGTTGCCGACAAAGAAAATTTGCGGTGCGTTGCGCTTTGCAGCAGGAAGCAGGTTATAGAATTGATGATTCAAAAATTCGATTGCGGCACGTGCACCCAAGTATGAGCCGCCGATGCCGATAACGATCAAAACTTCGGAATCGGATTGAATCTTCTTGGCAGCTTTCTTGATGCGATCGAATTCTTCCTTGTCATAATCAACGGGAAGATCGAGCCAACCGCGAAAATCTGCGCCAGCACCTGTGCCTTTGCGTAATTCTTCGTCACAAGCCGTGACCATTGCCTGCATTTCGCCCAATTCATTATCTTGAACGAACTTCTTCAAATTTGAACTATCAAATGAAATATGTGCCATTATCCAGTCTCTCCTTTTAAATTTTATCTACGCTTACAATTATACTATATTATTCGATTTTTAAAAGTAAAAATCGCCGATATCTTAAGATTTTTACTTAAAAATCCTTATAATTTTTTGTAAAGTTCATGTCAAATCCAGTGTTCGCATATCCAACATAAAATTAAAATGCCATTATTTAAGCATCCCTAAAATGATGCTGCCGATGATTACCAAAATTGATCCGATCGTGACATAAACCATTTCTTTTCTGGTCTTCTTTTCGCCAAGCAGGAAAATCGAGCCGAACGTCGAGATGACGATTCCTGATTGTGCGAGCGAAAAACTGATCGCAAGTCCGACCAGTACCGTTGCCTGGAACATGCAGAAGTTGCCGGCACCCCAGAAAAGCCCCGTCAGCATGTTTTTGTACATCGGTTTTTCAAACGAGTTCTTGCGATATGAAAAGATGAAGCCGCCAAGAACCATTCCGACCGCTTGCGGCAAAATCATTGCTTTGGTATTGACGCTAAAAAGCGTTACCACAACGGTATAAAGCAAAAAACCGATCGTCGAAACAATCAAGGTCTTTGCCCCTTCCGTTCGATCTTCTTTGATTCCGTCATCGTCAGCTTTGCTCTTGTCGCGCAAAGACGTGAATACGACGCCCGAAACCAGGAACAAAAGCGCCAAAAAACCGAATCCGAGCTGTCTTGTAGTCGTCCATTCATGGAAAAAAACAGCGCCTGCGATTGTCGTCGTCACAAGCTGCGCACCGGTCGAAATCGGAACTGCCTTAGAAACCCCGATGGCCTTCATTGCCTTAAATTGGTTGTTTTGCCCCAAGCACCAGCAAAGTCCGGAAACGATTCCGACGGCCCAAAGCTTAAACGAGTTATATTGCAAAAAATGCTGAAATGAAAAAATCGTCGTGACGATGGCAAAAATCAATGCGCCAAACGTCATTCCAAGCGTCTGCTGATGAGCGTCGCCGCCCATCTTTCCGCTGACAAGTCCTATGCTTCCCCATGCAAGCATGGGAACAAGTGCAATCCACATTATTCTCTTTACCTCTCTTATATAAAAAATTCTCTCTGCTATAACATTCTAACAATAACATCTATTGATTTTCAAGATTATGTTCCTAAAAGTCTATGTGCTTTTGATGAGTTTTCCTATCATCAACTTTTCCTGGCTGATTTTAAAGTTAACTATTTTCTAAGATATCAGCGTTTGATTGACTATCCCGAAATATTAGGAGTAAAATTGTATCTTAGGTTTAGACTCAAAGAAAGGACGGTTTGCGTTTGTGAGCTGGACAAAATTTAGAAATTTCATGAATACGCGCTGGGGCTTTTTTACGCTCTGCGCATTCCTGTTCTGGGCCAAAACAATCTTTGTTTACCTGGTCGACTTCCACTTAGGGGTCAGCGGAATTTATCAATATTTCGTTTTATTGATAAACCCGATTGCGACGACTCTGCTGATTTTTTCGATTGCCCTTTACATTAAACGAACATTGCCGGCATATCTGTGTTTGTTTTTGCTTTATACGGCAAATTCAGTGCTGCTTTTGATTTCCGTTATTTATTACCGTGAATTCACCGATTTCATGACCATCAACGTCATCTTCGGCTACTCATCCGTTTCTCAAGGCTTGAGCACGAGTTCGTTTTCAATGCTTAAACCACAGGATATTGCCATTATCGGGGATCTGATCGTTGTTTTGATCTTGCTCCTGCTAAAAAAAATCAAACTTGACGAGCACCCGATTGTCCGCAAACAGGCTGTCGCCATGACGTCGTTTTCATTATTCTTCTTGATGCTGAACATTACGCTTGGAGAAATCGATCGTCCGCAGCTTCTGACGAGAACGTTCGACCGCAACTATCTTGTAAAGTATTTGGGAATCGATACGTTTACCGTTTATGACGGACTTAAGACGGCAAAAAACAACCAGGCAAGATCAAATGCTGACAGCTCGGATTTGAACAAGGTGATTTCCTATACGCAAAAAAATTATGCGCAGCCTAACCCAAGCATGTTCGGAATTGCCAAAAACAAAAACATCATCGTGATTCACCTTGAAAGCTTTCAGCAGTTTTTGATCAACTACAAACTCAACGGCAAGTCCGTGACGCCGTTTTTAAACAGTTTGTATAACGGAAAGGAAACCTACAGTTTTTCAAATTTCTTCAACCAGGTCGGTCAAGGAAAAACTTCGGATGCGGAAACGATGCTTGAAACGGGCGCATTCGGGCTGCCGCAAGGATCGCTGTTCTCTGCTTTGGGAACGGACAACACCTTTGAAGCGGCACCAGCCATCTTGAACCAGCAAAGCGGCTATTCCTCCGCTGTATTTCACGGAAATTCAGGCTCGTTTTGGAATCGCGACAACGTTTATAAAAACTTTGGCTACCAAAATTTCTTTGATGCGAGCTATTATGATACCGATTCGGAGAATTTGACCGAGTACGGTGTCAAAGACAAGCTGCTTTTCCGAGATTCCGTTAAATATCTTGAACATCTGCAGCAGCCGTTTTATGCGAAGTTCATTACCGTTTCCAACCACTTTCCGTTCGTGATTGACTCGCAAAACAAAACGTTCAAGGCTGCCGATACCGGTGACAGTTCGGTCGACAATTACTTTGTGACCGCGCATTATCTTGACCAGGCCGTTAAGGAATTCTTCGATTATCTGAAAAAATCAGGCCTGTACGAAAATTCCGTCATCGTCATTTACGGTGACCATTACGGAATCTCCAATTCGCGCAACTTGAAACTTGCTCCTTTGCTTGGAAAATCCAGTTCGACGTGGAGCGACTACGATAATGCTCAGCTTCAGCGCGTGCCGTTTATGATCCACATTCCCGGCATGACGGACGGCAAGGTTCTTGATACCTATGGCGGTGAAATTGACGTTTTGCCGACGCTGCTTCACCTTGTCGGCGTTGACACCAAAAAGTACTTGATGTTTGGTTCTGACCTGTTCTCAACCGATCATAGTCAAACGGTGGCCTTTCGCAATGAAAACTTCATTACTCCACATTATACCGTTATCGGAAATACCATTTACGAAAACGGAACCGGCAACGTCGTCACCCACCCGACCGATGAGGTCAAAGAAAAAATTGACCAAGCTCAAAAGAAAGTCAGCGAAAAACTCGCGCTGTCAGACTCGCTCAACAATCAAAACCTTTTGCGTTTTTACGTTCCTGAAGGTTTCACGCCGGTAAATCCGGCAGACTACAATTACAAAAATTGCTATGGCAAGCTTTTGGATTTGGAAAAGACTCTTGGCAACAATTCCAGGAGCTTATGGCATCAAAACGGTGACAAATCTACTTTAAACGATTATGAAACCGATGCTCCGGAAGTCGATAACAGCGATTTTGAAAAAGACAACCTTGAAAGCGCAAAGAAAAAAGCATCATCTGAGGCTTCGACTTCGGCGGCATCATCTTCGTCGTCCTCGGCATCCTCAGACACGAGCGTTGCAACATCAACCAAATAATTTGACAATAAAATATGCCTCAGTTTAAAAGAGTCTGGGAAAAAAGTCCCGTTTCTTGCTTGAGTTAAACGAAATACCGAACGAAGGCAGTCGATTTTCGATTGAATTCGTTCGGTATTTCTTTAATTTTCACACGTGAAAAAACTATCTTTTTTGAAATACAGTGCTGCTCAACCAGTTCAGCCAAAATTTCATCCAAATTTACGGACAAAGTGCCCTTTTTGGCTTGATTTGTCCGTAACGGAGGGCGCATTTTACGGGCAAATCTTAAGAATCGCCATTTTGCCCGTAATCGAGGACCAGTTTTTACGGGCAAATCTTAAGAATCGGCTTTTTGCCCGTAACCGAGGGCTGGGTTTTACGGGCAGAATTCAAAAAACGGCATTTTGCCCGTAACCGAGAGCTGCATTTTACGGGCAAATCCCAAGAATCAGCGTTTTGCCCGTAACCGAGAGCTGCCTTTTACGGGCAAATCTCAATAATCGGCTTTTTGCCCGTAATCCTGTCTTGGCGTGCTGATCGGGCAGGTGCTTCACAGCACTGCATTTAACAAAAGGATCCTGTTTCCAGATATCAAAATTGAAAAAATGCCGGACAAAAGCAGTCTTGAATCGACTCCCTTGTCCAGCATTTAGTTTAATCAAGAGGGACTGCCTCAAAATCTCAATCGCATCTGTCAACAACGACGCTGCCGTCATCTTGCGGCTGATCGCTGCCATCGCTTGCAATCGCCTCGCCAGGAAACAGCAAGGTAAACGTTGTTCCCTTGCCCGGTGCGCTGTCAACGCATACTTTGGCATGGTGAAGCTGCAAAAGCTGGTGAACGATGGCCATGCCGATGCCTGATTCGCCATATTTGGCGACCTTTCGCGACGGATCGGCCTTGTAATATCGCTCCCACATATTGCTGACTTCCTCATCGGTCATCCCGATTCCGGTATCAGCGATGCTGATCATCGTATCGTTGCCATGCTTCTCTCCGGAAATCGTAATCGTACCGTCTCTTGTGAACTGCACGGCATTCTTTCCGATGTTCGTGATGATTTGAATGAAACGATCCTTATCGGCATACACGTTAAGCAACGGAGGAAGCTTGACGATGAACCTGTCGCCAACGTCTCCGGCCATTTTATGCAACTGACTGACAACGTCATTAATGGCTGACGTCGCATCGAAATTGGTCTTGGCCAAAACAAGCTCGCCTGACCTGCTCTTTTCATAATCAAGATTTTCATTCACAAGCCTGATCAAACGCGTCGTTTCTTTTCTCATCAAATTAATGCATTGTTCTTGATCTTCTTCCGGCAATGCACCATATGCCATCCCTTCCAAAAGACCATTGATCGTCGTCAGAGGTGTCCTCATTTCATGAGCTGCATTTGCCATCAGTTCATGTCTTCGTTGTTCCTGACGCTCAATTTCGACTTGAGATTCTTTTAACGACCGGGTCATCAGGTTAAAGTCTTCAGCCAAATCATCCAACTCATCATGATGATATGTATCAATCTGCACATCAAAATCGCCGTTTGCAACCTGTCTTGTGGCTCGTTGAATCTTAGTGATTCTGTTCGTAAAATAATGCGTCAAGACAAAACTGACGATCGTTCCCAACACGACTGCGGTAAAGAACGCATACAACAGATTCTGTTTGATTTCTCCTAAGTTTTCCTCAATACCGTTCATCACGGTTCCAACCGAAACGACCGCCATCAAATTCCCTTTGATGTCAAGATACGGTTCATAGATATTTGTCAGCTGACGATTTGAGCCCTTGAAAAATCCTTGCGAATCGCTCGTTTTGGCTCGAACGGACTGACCTCTTTTCAATTTGTCCCAACATTGAGAACTGATCTTGGTCGTTGCTTTTTTGGAATCAGGAAAAATGATCTTATCAGGTTCCGTATAGATTCTGATTTTAATGTGACGTCCGGAAAGCATCTGTTCCGTAATCACAAGTTTTTTCTTGTCGACAACGACTTTTGAATCTTTTCCCTGTTCGATGTCCATTGCTTGAGTCTTGACCGCATAAGCATAATCCTGTAATCTGTCCCAAGTGTTCTGATAAAACATGGAACGAGAAAGCCCCAAAAAGGTCATGCCCAAAGTAAGCAGCGTAATGGTAATCATTAAGAAGAATGCCAAGAACTGCTGATAGAACATTTTCATTTATCAGCTACTCCAGAATCATCAAATTTATACCCGACTCCCCATACCGTTTGAATAACTTGCGGACCAGCTTTTTCAATCTTTTGTCTCAGTTTCTTGATATGGGCATCAACCGTTCTTTCATCCCCATAATATTCATAATCCCAAACCAATTGAAGCAGCTGATCCCTTGAAAATACCTGACGCGGCTTTTGCGCAAGCGTCTTGAGCAGATCGAATTCCTTTGGCGTCAAATCGTTGATTGGCTTGCCGGACAGATATGCTTCGCGTGTTTTTGAATTGAGTTTGAAATGAGACGTCACAACATCGTAGCCGTCATTGCTTTCTTCAGCCACGACGCCGTTCTTTCCAAGCGGTGCCATCTCTGCACGACGATGAAGCGCTTTGATTCTTGCAATCAGCGTAATCGGTGAGAACGGCTTGACGATATAGTCATCAGCGCCCATTTCAAGTCCCAGAACCTGATCCGATTCGGAATCCCTGGCGGTTAAAATAATAATCGGAACAGTTGGCGAAATCTTTCGTAATTCGGCATTGACCTGAAGTCCGTCCATTCCTGGCAAATTAAGGTCAAGCGTTATCATATCCCAGCTTTCCGGATCTTTTTTGAAAATGTCAATTGCTTCAAGTCCGTCATAAGCATATTCAACGTCCCACTTCTCCTTTCGGAAAAACATCGACATCATTTCTGACACTGACTTGTTATCTTCTATCATTAACAATTTCATAGATAAAACCGCTCCCCACGTGTAAAAATTTATTATTGCGCATTTTTTAAAATAAAAACGACGACAACATACAATCAGTTGCACATCGTCGACGTTCGTCATATGGAGATGGCGGGAATTGAACCCGCGTCCAAGCATATCGCAACTCAAGCTTCTACGCCCATAGTCACACTATTTAAGTTTCATCAATAGCAAAGCCGCGCAACCAGGCACACACGATTGACTAACCTGATTATTCTCTTCTCTTGGCTTCAGATGGGAGCCTTGAGCGTAAGTCCACTTAATTTAAGACTCGCTGACAACACATGGACGATGCTGGGCGAATCTACGCCCGCTGTTTTTTAGGCAGCTAAAGCGTAAGAATAGTTGTTATTTTTTGCAGTTATATTTAACTGAGCGTTTTAGGGTAGACGCAACCTACCAGACGCAACTTGAGCCCGACCTATACCTGTCGAATCCTAAACATCCCCATTGATTAACTTCATCATAGCATAAAATATCAATAAATGAAAGCCATTTAAATTCAAAAATAGCATATTTATACTTGAAACTCAACAAAATATTTCCACGAACTTCCCAAATTTCAAAAAGAAGATAAATCATTTTCATTTTCATAAAAAAATTATCAAAATGATTACTTATTTTTTTATATTTGGTTCAAACAATTACTTGCGCCAACAGATATCTTTTAATCAAAAAGAGGCTTGGAAAAAATCTGTCTCAAATTGAACCCCCGGATGATTTGCAATTAAGCGCAAATCTAATCCTGGGTTTTGCGTATGCGTGACAAGCAACTGACATGATGGAAAGATCCGAAAATAATTCGGTGGTAAATTTGCCTGATGGCTCAGCATGCTGATTGAGCAGGCGCTGCATTTGGCAAAATCACCGTCGTTTACGACCACATTGATGAAAATGGAGCCTTTGTCCGTAAATTTGAGTGAAACCTTGGACAGATCGGTTGAGCAGTACTGCCGCTTTAAAAAAGCATTTTTTTTATTGAAAATAAAAAAGACGAATAAAGTCAGTCGCAACTCGACCTCCTTCGTTCGTCTTTTCGTTTAATTCAAGCGGAAAACGGAACTTTTTTCCCAGCCTCTTTTCTTTTCGCTTATTTCTGACATCGCCATGACATCTTCACCAAACGTCCGAACGATTCATCAAAATTTTTTAGTACACGATGACCGGTTCTTTAACCTCCAAGAGATTATAGATTTGTGCGGCCTGATCAGCCTTCAGATTTACGCAACCGCCCGACCCGTCATTGATATAGGCTTTCTTATCCCAGTTATTGCGCCACGAAGCATCGTGGAAACCGCAGCCGCTGTTGGTAAACTGTGCCCAGTACTTGACTTTGACCTCATAGTTTTCCTTTCCGGATTCGCTGCCCTTGAGAACCGACGGGCTTTGCTTGTACATTACGTACCAAACGCCGCGCGGAGTCCCTTCGTTAGTGCTTTGCTTGCCAGTCACACAGTCCGCTGAATAAACCTGCTGACCGTTTTTGTATAGCCAGACCCTTTGTTCCGAAATCGAAACTTCGGCATATGTTCCGCCGATTCCGCCGTTTTGCGTCGTCGCATAGCCCGTTCCGTAAGTATAGTATCCTTTGCCATAAATGTCTTTTTCGGCCTTGATTTCTTTGGTGCCGTTTTGCCAAGCAGTTTCAATGCTGTCGACCGCATCATCCTTGCCGATTTCCCAGCCATAAGTCCCGGCCGGAACGCTGACCGTGCTTCCGCCGGTCGTTTTAAACGCCAGCGGCTTGTTGAGCGTTGCCTGTGCCGCATTGATTTCATCAATCTTGTTTCTGAGTCCCGTGTCGTCATAGCTGTATCTTCCGTTGATGACGCGTGCGGAATTCAACAGCTCGGCAGCCTTCATTTCGTAAGTCTTGCCCTGAACGTTATAGGTCGTCTCCTTTTTGGCAAGCGAATCGAGCTTTTGCTTTTCTGCTTGAACAACCTTGCTTGATGCCGCCAAAGGCTGCAAGATTTTTTCTTTTAAATGCAGAGTCGAATCAGCAAGATGCTTGTCATACTCCTTCATGATTTTCGGCACGTCGTATTGTGTTCCTTTTTCTGCTGGAACAACTGAAACCTTGCCGTCTTTCATGACCGCATATGCGTCAATTGCGGCTTTTCTTTTCAAGTTTGCCTTGGTCAAAGCGTCCTTGACTTTCTTTTTCAATTCCTTCTTTCGATAATCGCTGATGTTGCTTGGGGCAACCTCGTAATTTTTTTGAACCGAAGACGGAACGAACGTAAACTGTTTCTTCAAAATTGCTTCGATCTTGCCATCGTCTTTTGAAGAAAAACCTGCAGAAGTCTTTTGGCCGCGATACATCACGTCGTTTCCAACATAAACCGTGTTATCCAGCGTAACGTTTTTCAAGTGATCGGCAGCATCTTTTGCCGTCATTTTTCCCACGCTGATGCCGTTGATCGTCACGTTTTTATTGAAATGATGCGCCTGATAATACCACATGCAGCAAAGGCCGACCACAAGCGCTGCGACAATCGACCACAGTCCGATCTGGAGTTTCTTTGTGCTCTTATCCATATATATATCTCCTTAATTGTTACAGAAATATTACAAGTACCATAATATAACAAACACACATTCATATCAAGTTGCAGGTTTTTCTTAAACAAGATAAATTTGAATTAATGCTTGACATTGTAATTTAACCAAACTATAATTGAATCAACATTAACGGAAAGGAAGAACAGTTATGACAGAATCAGTAATCAACTTGAATACTCGTTGGCAAAGCCGGTAATTGAGGTTGCTTCTGTCTGTGCAGATACGACCTCGTCAGATCGTATCTGTGCCGGTTTCTTCAGCATAGCCTGCATGGATTGACACGTTCATGCAGGCATTTTTTTGTCCCTGCATGGAAAATGCAGGGTTTTATTTTTTCTGCAGACCGATCTGACGAACTGAATTTTATCAGGAAAGGAAAAACAATATGAAAAGACTTATCGCAGCAATTTCAGCACTCGTTATTTTTTTAGGCTATGCCTTCCTTTACGAAAGCAAGCAGGAAACCAAACAGGAAAAACCGACCGTTGCCATCCTTCAGCTGATGACGCACCCCGCCCTTGATTCGATTCATCACGGCATCGTGGACGCCTTGAAGGAAAACGGCTACGTGCCCGGCAAAACGATCAAGCTCGATTATCAGAATGCGGAAGGAGACCAAAGCAGCCTGAAAACGATGAGCGATCGTTTCAAAAATGAAAATTCGTCCGTCATGATCGGCATCGCAACTCCGGCAGCCCAATCGCTCGCCAACGTTGCCAACGGCAAAACGCCCGTCGTCATGGGCGCCATCAGCGACCCGATCGGTGCCGGCCTCGTTAAGAACATCAAACATCCCGGTGCAAACATTACGGGCGTCATTCACAAGGAACCGGTCAAACAGCAGGTCAAACTTATCAAGACGATCATGCCAAACGTCAAGGTCATCGGCGGTCTGCATACTTCAAGCGACGACTCGTCGACTGCCGAATTCAAGGAATTCAAGCAACTGGCCGAAAAAGAAGGCATCAAGGTCAAGGACTACACGATCACTTCGACAAACGACATCGACCAGGTAAGCTCGACCATGGCATCTGAAGTCGAGGCCGTCTATATTCCGACGGACAACACCGTTGCTTCCGGCTTTTCGACCGTCGTCAAGAACACCGACGCCAAAAAAATTCCGGTCTTTCCTTCAGTCACGACCATGATCAAGCAAGGAGGCATTGCCACCGTCAGCGTCAGCCAGTACGAATTGGGCAAACTGACCGGGCAGATGGCTGCGGAAATTCTCGATGGCAAAAAGCCTGGCAACATGGCGCTTCGCTATGTCAAACTCGGACAAACGTACATCAATTTGAAGCACGCTGAAGAACTCGGCTTAGACGTTCCCCAGACGGCTTTGAACCAGGCACAAAAGAAAGGAAGCATCATCAAATGACATTAATCGTATCAGCAATCGGACAAGGCCTGATCTGGGGTTTGCTTGGAATCGGCCTTTTCATCACATTCAGAATCTTGAACTTCCCGGATATGACGGTCGAAGGAACCTTCCCGTTTGGTGCTGCCGTTTGCGTCAGCGCGATCACTCATGGCCTTGGCCCGGCCGAAGCCACCTTGCTCGCATTTTTTGCAGGACTTTTAACCGGGCTTGTCACCGGATTGCTTTATACTAAGCTGCACATTCCGATTCTTCTTTCGGGAATCCTCGTCATGACGGGCATCTATTCCGTCAACCTGCGCGTTTTGGGCAAGGCCACGGTCGGCTTGCTGCACAAGAAGACGCTTTTTTCCTGCAGCTTCCTGACCAGCCTTCCCGAAAACTTCCCGTCGGTCTTTGTCGGCACTGCATTTTCCGTCATCGTCATCATCTTGATTGCCCTCTTTTTAAATACAGAGCTGGGACAGGCGCTGATCGCAACCGGCGACAATGAAAAAATGGCACTTTCGCAAGGCATCAATACCAACGGCATGAAAATCCTCGGTTTGATGATTTCAAACGGCTTGATCGGGCTTTGCGGCGGCATCATCTCGCAAAACAACGGCTATGCGGACGTCAACATGGGCATCGGAACAATCGTCATCGGTCTTGCCGCAATCATCATCGGCGAGGTCGCATTCGGAAACCTCAGCTTGACGGCTCGCCTGGTCGCCGTCGTCATCGGCAGCATCTTGTATCGTTTCGTTTTGCTGATCGTTTTGAAACTCGGATTCGGCACGAACGATTTCAAGCTGATTTCCGCGCTCGTTCTTGCAATCTGCCTGTCGCTTCCGTTATTTGAAAAGAAATTCAAAACAAGCATCATTTTGAAAAAAGGAGTTGAGCGCCCATGAGCGAAAATATTTTAGAAATGCAAAACGTCACGACCTGCGTCAATGAAGGAACTTCCGAAGAAAAGGAAATCTTGAAAAACATCAGCCTAAACGTCAAAAAAGGCGACTTCATTACTTTATTGGGCACGAACGGAGCAGGCAAATCAACTCTTTTAAACGTCATCAACGGTTCGCTTTCCCCAAGAAGCGGCTCGCTCAAAATTGCCGGAAACGACGTCACGAAACTTTCAGTCGTCAAACGCGCCCGCTTCATTTCGCAGGTCTTCCAAGATCCCAAAGCAGGCACGGCACCACGAATGACGGTGGCAGAAAATCTTCTTTTGGCAAAGCGTCGCGGCCAAAAGCGCCGCTTGAAACTGCGCGGTCTGAACAATGCGCTCCCTGAATTTAGCGAACTGACCCAAAAATTGCCAAACGGGCTTTCAGAAAGGCTCAACACTTTCACCGGCGACCTTTCGGGCGGACAAAGACAAACTTTGAGTTTTTTGATGGCCACGATGGGCAATCCTGAAATTTTGCTGCTTGACGAGCATACGGCAGCGCTTGATCCCAAGACGAGCCAGCAGCTGATGGAGCTTACTCAAAACACAATCGAAGAAAAACAGCTGACATGCATCATGATCACGCACCACTTAAAAGACGCTTTGAAATACGGCAATCGCATGATCATCTTGAACGACGGCAAAATCGTGCTTGATAAAAGCGGCAAAGAAAAAGACGATTTGACGGAAGATGAGGTTTTGAAATTTTTTACTAATTGAATCGACTGGCAACGGGCTGGAAAAAGTCACGTTTTCCTCTTGAAATAAATTAAATGCCGAACAAAGGAAGTCGCAAGACGACAGATTTTGTCCGGCATTTTTCAATTTTGATGCATGAAAACAAACTTTTTGTCAAATACAGTACTGCGCATCGCCTGCTCAATCAATGCCCAAGACTGGCTTACGGGCAAAACGTCGATTTCTGGGATTTGCCCGTAAAACACAACCCCCGGTTACGGGCA
>OIYG01001907.1_pt1 | contig 14572 bp, 15 predicted proteins | sample 1587861 | NCBI WGS metagenome assembly OIYG01 (sample SAMN03283272) | human gut metagenome | biome: human-associated habitat; material: feces | host: Homo sapiens | place: Peru | collected 2012 | reverse complement strand
TACATCAGTAGGAACATCAAAACAATTAGATTATTATAAAAATCAAGGAGTAACAGCAAGCAGTTATGCAGGAGCAATAAAACAATATAATGGAAGTAATTGGTGGTGGCTTCGTTCGGCTGATTCTGACTATGCCAACACCTTCCTTCGTGTCAGCGGCACTGGTGGTTGGAGCGGCAGCGATGCGAACACCTCTCGTGGGGTCTCTCCAGCTTTCCGAATCGCATAAATTTAAGAAGAGTAATCTTCTTTTTTTTATGCTTGTTCATATAATTTAATATGAATAAATTTATGTTACAATTATTTTTAATTGTTGTTATTTCATTTTCATTAAGTATATGTATACTTTATTTAAATTATTTTGAAATTGGGTATAATTTTTTTGAATATGTTAAACATAGTCTTGTATATATTATATTTATAGTAGTTGGATTTTTTATTCTAATAAAATTAAATTAGGAGGGAAAAATGAAATATTATTATGATATAACATTAAACTTTAATGAATTGCCTATTAACTTTTATGAATGGGAGAAAAGTGATGATATTGAAAGATTTTTAAAAATAAAAGTGTATAAAGTAAATGATTTAAAAGACTATATTGGATATAACATAGAAATAGATTTAGAGGATGATAAATACGTTTTATGTGATGGAATTAATTCTATTGCAATCGAAGTGATTAATGGTAAAGCTGCTTATCTTAGTTATTTAACTTATGAAGATGAAATAAATGTTTGTCAAATGGTTCGTAAAATGACAGTAACAAATATTTCATATAAAAAGTTAACTAAAAGAAAAATAATTCATGATCTTAGAGGAACTCTTATTGTTAAAAATTGTTTATTAGCTGCTTTAAAAGAGAATAACGAATATCTATTAAGATATATGTATTTACAAATAACTAATAAAGATTCAAAAGATATAGAGAAGATTAAAAAATTTCTTATTCAGGATATAAACTCTAATTTAAATGACAAATATATCGATTTATATAGAAAAATTATATAGAAAAATATATAATTAAATTAGGTGATAAATATGCATAAATATTTTATTTTGTTATTAGTAATCTTAATTATTCTAATAATTATATTTACTGTTATTGTCTATAATGAACTTGTAACCTTAAGAAATGAGGTAACATCTTCTTGGAAAGATTTAACTAAATTAATTGACGAATATATGAAACTATCAGGGAATGATACAGATGAATACAATAAATTGATAGCTGTAGAGGATATAATTGATTATTTTTATAAAGTAGATTCCAATGATTCAAAACTAGTAGAAATAAAAGAAAAAATCAAAATACAAAAAAGAGTATACAATGATTATGTACTAGCTTTAGATAATAAAACGATGTTATTTCCATTTAACCTAGTTGCATCATTTTTTGGATTTTCTAAATGGCCATATTTTAGAGATTAAAAAAATCAAGAAAGTTTATTCTTGATTTTTTATTTCTTCTTCTTCAATTAAAACTGCATGTACAACATGTCTTGTTGTATGAGAAAAACACGTTGATAAAGTTAATATTTTTGATGAGGCATCGATTTTTACATTGAAGTCATATAAACTTCTTGATTTTAACATATTTACAAAGTTCATATATTCATCATCATTTGCAAATTCAGTCTTTAAATAATCTTCAGTAGCCGGTATTTTATAAATTGAGAAAATACGCCATTTCATATTTTTAGTAGGAGTATTAAAAGTAATAATTTGATTGCTTTCTTTTCTATACCAACTGCTATTTAAAGCATATTTTAAAGTACCAAACATTATACCTTGTTTTATATTATGACCATATATTATAGTATTTTTATCCAAATTAGTTGGATTATTACGATAGTCCATAAAAATCCATCCCATTGAATTCTTTCTTTTATTGAAATCTCGATTTAAATAATATGAGTTAGTGCTCGCTTGAACAACTGGGTAATTTATTTTAGTATTGTTAACCATTAAATAACCAACGGTATCATCATTTTTTTTCATAAGTTCATTAAAAACTTGTTTATAATTTGTATAATAAGCATTTGAATAACTTGAACTAACCTTTTTAGTAGTAGTAATTGTTTCTTCACGGTTATCGATATAATCAATATCTCGATCGTTTTCATCCAAATTATTATTGCTACTAGCATCATCAATTATTTTGTTTATATCAACAAGTTCTTTTTCAACTGTTTCATTATCTTTAAATTGAGCATAATAATCAAGCATCAATGTAACTGCTGCTGTAATCATAATGAATACTATAATAGTAGTAAACATTTTAAAATTAATCTCTTTAAATAAGTTTTTTTTCTTATAAGCATCCGAATAATTTAGTTTAAACGTAATATTATTTTCTTCTAAATAATCTTTATTAACTTTTTTTAAATAATTAACTGAATTAAAAATTGTTTTTAAATCATTGTTTTTTTCTTCAATTTCAATCTTTATATTTTTTTTCTTATTGGATATAAGTTCATCTAAGATAGTTGTTAATAATTCATTTGAATATTTCATTATTTTTACTGTTTTAAGTTTATCATTTAAATTAATGAAAGTTCTTATATCTTCTAAGTCATCATTTTCACTTACAATTATATATTTTTTATAATAAATATCTGAAAAAGAATTAAGAGAGTTTATTATCATAAAACTTGATTTTTTTTCTATTTGAGACCTTGTCTTTACAATTAAATTTTTATTAACATCTAATCTTTCAATTAAATATTTTGACATGCTATAAAGTTCAATTTCTTCTATATAATGATTATCAATTAACTTTAAGAAAATATCCATGTTTATTTCTTTATCTTCTTTAAATATAATTTTTTTGATATGTTCCCAAGTATTGACAAGCTCTAAAGATATATCAGCTATATCATTTGATGAAATAACAACAGTATTAATATTTTTCTTTAGAATTGTTACGTTTAAGAATGATGAAACAAGTTCTTTATTTTCTAAAATGTATGAGCAAGAAAATTTAAGCTCTTTTAAATTAATCACATTTGTGTTATTTAAATTCTTTTGTTCAACAGTCTTTTTCATTTTAGAAATAATTATTGTATTGGAACTCAATTTAAAAGATATGTTAAAGTCCATTTTACATCCTCCTTATTCTATATATAATATTAACATAATTTTTTTTCAAATTCTATATTGAAAACTAACAAAATAAATATTATACTAAAAGTGTAAGTTCAGTAAGTGTAGGTGTGGTTTATGAAAGAGATATATGATATTAAAAAAATTGATTTTGAAGAATGTAGTTTAAAAGAAATGCTTACCATAATTTCTTATTTAGTTGTCAACACTGATTTTAGTGATATTTCGCTTATTGAAAAGTACGTTTCCATTTGTACTCAGAAGTTAGATGATTCTTTACGCTTAAAAGAAGAACTAACTACTGAGTATTTTTATTTGTTGGATATTTTAAAAAAGAAAAAGAGAAGTTTAGATAAGTTTGATTCTAATAGAAACTATATTAGAAAAATTGAAGATAGTTTTAAAGACAAAAACATATTCACTAAATCAAAGGAAAAGAAAGACACTGATCCATTTGCTACGATTTTAGTTAGATGGTTAAAAGACGAAAACTGTTATTTATATATAAGAACTTTATTAGAAAGAAACATAAGTGTATATAACACTAAAGTAGATGGCAAGCATATTGTATTTTACATATTAGAAGAATACATTAAAAACTTCAAAATTATGATAAAAAATAAGAATAGTGATTATGTTAATAAAGACTATTTAAGACAAATATATTATCTATTTACTAAAAGCTATTATATTCGTTTAAGTATTGATGAAAGAAAAGAATTAGATAGTATTCTCAATGAATTTATGAGTTACATTAAAGCTAGTTTAATTAAAGAATATCGAAAAAATGCTGCAATAAAAGAAATAAAGAGCATGAAAAGTTTTAACTTTTACAAATATATTCCAGATTATACTTATCCCAAATATAATGATGATACTTTAGGATATGAAGTTGCAAGAATAACTGAAGCGGTTTCTAGAACCTCTAATAATCTAGAAGATGTGTTCCTTTTCAGAGATCGAGCATATAAAGTCGGAAATAATAAAGTTAGTATATATACTATGGATATTTCTCCATATATTCATGACAAAAGTATAATGAAAAATTATTTGGAATATCTTGAATATGAAAAAGTTAAAATGGATGAATTTATTGAAAATAATTTTTCATTTAAAGTAGGTCATACTTATCAAACTATATGTTATGAACTAGAATTTTATCCAAGTGGAGTTGTAAAGGGTTTAACCATTTCTAAGAAAGACGTAAAAATAGGGAAAAATTATAGATCTTATGCAGATTTTGATGAACATTCAAAAGAATTATATGAATTATATAAAAAAGTTTCTTTAAAAGACAAAGGATCATTTGCTAGTTTTGATTTATCAAGAGTTAATGATTATTTTGATGAGTTAGTTACTAAAGAATATTTAAAGTTTATGAGTATTAATAAGTTACCATTATTATCTTATGGTTATAAATTAAAAAGTGATAAAGAGATAAATGATGATTTAAACGAGTATATTAATTTGCTAAGCAAACTCACAAAACAAGATGCAGCAACAATCACGAGTATTATATGTTCAAGAATAGATAAGTCTCATTACTCTCTAATACCATTTTCTAATGGTATATATAAGATGACGTTAACAGATCATAAAAACTACTTATCTTTATTAAACGAAAGAATACTCCATGATTTATATTTTAATGACTGCTTATTAGATAAAGATAGACTTCAAAGATTAAAAAAACAATATATAAAAGAATTTATGGATATTGCTGATGAGCTTAATGAGTTAAATGATTATGTAGATGAAGATATGATTCGTATAAATAAAGGAAAAATAAGAAGAAAAGTTAATATACCATCATTGACATAGTAACTTCAAAGTGATAACATTATTACATAAATCAAAGAGGAAGGACAACATAAAATGATTTTTAATTTTTAGAGAGTTTGTGGCTGGTGAAAACAAATAATGAATCATTTTATTACTACCTTCCAAGAGAATTAATAAATTCCGGAATAATCCGTTATCATAGAAGAGTTAAAAAGGAGATGGTACCGTGCTATTTATGCACTCTTGAACGTCTCTTTTTTTGTTTATTTTTAGGAGGTTTGGTTTAAATGAAACAAAAAATAATTGAATATTTTAATAGGAAGAATAAATATGTATCAATAAAAGAAATAATAAAATACTTAAATATAACAGAAAAAGATTATCCAATATTGATAAATACTTTATATGAACTAGAATGTTCTGGTTTTATAATGGGGGATAAAGATTCTATGTATCTACGCGTTCCTAAAGACTATATTTACAAACAAGGAACGATTTCTATATCAAAAGAAAACAACAGATATATTGATATGGGACGCGGAAATATAGCCATTGTACCATCAAAAGAAGCAAAAAAATATAAAGATCAAAGTCATGTTTTTTTTGAATGTACTCCTGTTAAAAATTATCCTCATCAATTTATTGCTAAAATAATAAGAGTAGCCGAAAAACCAATTGTTCAAAATAGATATCTAATAAAAGCAATTGTTGAAAGAGATTATAGTAAAAATTATTTCTTTGTAAGAGTAAACAATCAAAAAATATATATTCCAAATAATTATATTAATGGAGCTGATGTTGGTGATGAGGTTGATGTATTAATAAGTTATTCAGAACAAGCATCTATTGCACATGTTCAAAAAGTATTAGAGAAGCACAAAAAAGAGCATATCTTTAGTGTCTATGATGATTCTGGTAAATTGAAAGCGAGATCTATTAGTACTTCTAACTTTATTATTGATGAGTTACCAGAAGAAGTAAATATAGGGGATTTTCTTATATATGAAATAGACAAAGATGGTGACTATGAGTTTATAAAAAAAATGAATTCAGTGGATAACGAAATGGAATTGTATGCTGAAGAATTTGGTATTGATGTTAAATTTAAACCAGAAGTTATAAAAGAAGTTGAGTCTTTAAACAAAACGATATCTGAAGAAGAAATTAAAAAAAGAGTTGATTTAAGAAATTTAATAACTATAACTATTGATGGAGAAAAATCAAAGGATTTGGATGATGCTGTTTCACTTGAAAAAAGTGAAAATGGAAACTTCATTTTATATGTATCAATTGCTGATGTAAGCCACTATGTAAAACCGGGAAGTGAGTTATTTAATGAGGCTTATAAAAGAGGAACAAGTACATATCCGGCAAATCAAGTAATTCCGATGTTTCCTTTTCAATTGTCAAATGGAATTTGCTCATTAAATGAAAGTGAAGATAAACTTACAAAAACTATCAAAATAGAGATAACTCCAACCGGTAAAATTGTTGATTATTCCATCTTTAAAAGTGTTATAAGAAGTAATAAGAAAATGTCTTATGAAAAAGTAAATAGTCTTTTAAATGGAATAGATTATAATGAAGAATATTTACCATTCTATGAAATATTAAAAGATATGAATGATTTATCCAACATATTAGAACATAGAAGAGCAAAACGAGGATGTATGTCATTAAATATTGCTGAATATGAATATGAAATAAATGAATTTGGAGAAGTTGAAGATGTTTATGTAAGAGAAAGAGACAAAGCTCAATTAATGATTGAAAACTTTATGATTTTAGCAAATGAGATAGTAGCTAAGTATTTTGAATATTTGGACACTTTTGGAGTATATCGTTGTCATAAAGCACCGGATCTAGATAAAATTTATAAATTGAAAAAAACACTTAATAATCTTGGAAAGTTCTATCATACTTCTTCAATTAAAAATCCTAAATTTTTTAAAAATTTAATGCGTGATGCTAATAAAAATGACTTAATTAAAGAAAATCCATACTTTTCAAAGATTTTGTTAGGATCTATGGAAAAAGCTTATTTTTCAACAATTAATATTGGACATTTTGGTCTAGCTTTAGATGAATATGCGATGTTTACAAGTCCGATAAGAAGATTTGCTGACTTAATGAATCATTTGATAATTGGCTATGCATTAGATGGTGAATTTGATAAAATAGACGAGTTATCACATAAATGTGAAGATATGTGTATTCATACAAGCGAAAAAGAATATCAATCTGATAGTTTTGAAAAAAATATTGACTTGATGTTAATGAATAAATATCTTGAGAAATATAAAGGTAGTCCACTTATTGCAACGATTATATGTATCGATAAATCAAAAGATTGTGTTTACGTTAAAACAAATTTAGGAATTTATGGTATAATACCTGTGAATAGAAAAAGTATAAAATCACCAACTGAAGCTATCGTAAATGGTAGTAAAGTAGCAATTGGTGATTCAATAGTTGTAGAATATTCATCAATACAAGATTATTTTACAGAGACGACTTTTAATTATCTTGGTAAAGATACCAATGGTATTAGAAAGTTAGTAAAAGATAGGAGAGAAAAAAATGATTAATTTTAAAGAAAACGAAGATTTAAGAAAGTTAAATCATTCATGTGCTCATATGATGGCACAAGCAATAAAACACTTATATCCTAATGCTTTATTTTGGGTTGGACCAGTAGTAGAAGAAGGATTTTACTATGATGTAGATTTAGGGGATAAAGTTATTAATGAAGAGGATATTGAAGCAATTTCTAAAGAAATGAAAAAAATCGCTAAAGATGGAAAAAGAATAGTTAGAAATGAAATAAGTAAAGAAGAAGCTTTAAAGGAATTTAAAGATGATCCATATAAAATAGATTTAATATCTAGAATGGATGAAGATTCAACAGTTATTTCAACGTATACTCAAGGAGATTTTACAGATCTTTGTCGTGGACCACACGTTGATACAGTTAAAGAATGTAAATATTTTAAATTAACTAAGTTTTCTGGTGCTTACTGGAAAGGTGATAGAAACAATAAAATGCTTCAAAGAATTTATGGAGTATGTTTCAGAACTGAAGAAGAACTTAATGCTTATTTAACTGAACTTGAAGAAGCAAAAGAAAGAGATCATAGAAAATTAGGTAAAGCTTTAGGCATTTATATGATGGATGATATAGTAGGAAAAGGGCTTCCAATGTATTTACCAAATGGATATATAGTATGGCATGAATTTGAAGAATATATTAAAGATAAAGAATTAAAACTTGGATATAAACACGTTTTAACTCCACCTTTAGGAAATGTAGAACTTTATAAAATTTCAGGACACTGGGCACATTATCAAGATAGTATGTTCCCTAAAATGGAAGTTGAAGGAGAAGAATTTGTTTTAAGACCAATGAACTGTCCTCATCATATGATGATTTATGGAAATGAAATTCATTCATATCGTGATTTACCTTTACGTATTGCTGAAGTTGCAAGAGATGCAAGATATGAATCAAGTGGAAGTTTAAAGGGAATTGAACGTGTTAGAACATTCTGTCAGAATGATTCACATATTTTCTGTACTCCAGATCAAATTGAAAGTGAGTTTAGAGGTGTTGTTGATTTAATATTAGATGTTTATAAAGAATTAAATATCAAAAATTACCGTTTTGAACTTTCTTTAAGAGATAAAGAAGACAAAGTAAAATATCATGATGATGATGAAATGTGGGATAAAGCTGAAAATAAATTAAGAGAAGTTTTAAATGATATTGGTATCCCTTATGTTGAAAAAATTGGAGAAGCAGCATTCTATGGACCTAAACTTGATGTTCAAGTTAAACCAGCAGTTGGTAATGAATATACTTTATCCACATGTCAACTTGATTTCTGCTTACCAGCAAATTTTGATTTAAAATATGTAGATCAAGATGGAAGTAAGAAAACTCCAGTAGTAATTCATCGTGCAATTCTTGGTTCAATTGATAGATTTATTGCTTTCTATCTTGAAGAAACTAAAGGTGCTTTACCACTTTGGGTAAATCCAAACCAAGTAACAATTATTCCAGTTAATAATGAATATCATTTAGATTATGCAAATAAAATTTACAATGAATTAAAAGATATGAATATTCGTGTAAAACTAGATGATAGAGATGAAAAACTAGGTTATAAGATGAGAGAAAGTCAAATGATGAAAACTCCAATAACATTAGTTTTAGGAAATGATGAAAGAGATAACGGAACTGTTACTTTAAGGCTTTATGGAAAAGATGATAAAGTAACAATGAAATTTGATGAATTTAAATCTTACTTAAAAGAAAATATTGACAAGAAAACTTATAAATTATAAAAAAAGAACTGCTAACGTTTGTTAGTGGTTTTCGTTTGCAAAAAATCAAAAAATAAAAAGTTTTGCAAGTTTATTTACAAAACTTTACAAATTACTATAAGTGTGTTATTATTTAATTGGTGATAAAAATGATAACAAGGGAACTTTATTTAAATAAAATAATAGATGCAAAGGATACAGAATTTATAAAAGTTATTACTGGTGTAAGGAGAAGTGGTAAGTCAACTCTTTTACTTATGTTTAAAGAATATTTGCTTCAAAATAATGTAAAAGAAGAAAATATAATACATGTGAATTTTGAATCTGCAATGTATGATGATATAAAAAATTATAAAGATTTATACATGTATGTAAAAGAAAAAATAAAGAGTGAAAAAGTATATTTACTTTTAGATGAAGTACAAAATGTAGAATCTTGGGAAAAAGCTATAAATTCATTTAAAGTTGATTTTAATGTAGATATTTATATTACGGGATCAAATGCATATCTTTTATCGAGCGAACTTTCTACTTTATTATCAGGAAGATACATTGAAATAAAGATGTATCCATTGTCTTTTAAAGAATATTTAACTTTTAATAATTACACTAGGGATAATATTGATGATAAATTTAATGAATATTTAAAATATGGTGGACTTCCTGCAATAACTTTAATTAAAGATAATAGTGAATTAGTATTATCTTATTTAAATGATATTTACAACACTATTGTAAAAAAAGATATAATAGACAGAAATAATATTAAAGATGCTGTATTACTTGAGAATATTATAAAATATTTGGCTAATAATATTGGAAGCCCTGTATCATCTACTAAAATAAGTGATTATTTAAATAGTAATAAAATAACTGAAAGGTCAAACCATCAAACAATAGATAACTACTTGAATATGTTAGAAAATTCATTTATCATGTATAAAGCTGATAGAACTGATATAAAAAATAAATCTTTATTAAAAACTTTGGGAAAATATTATATTTCAGATACTGGAATAAGAAATATAGTATTAGGTTTTAGAAATATTGACGAGGGACATCTTTTAGAAAACGTTGTATATTTAGAACTTCTAAGAAGAGGTTATAGAGTTAATATAGGAAAATTTGGAGAATTTGAAGTTGATTTTGTTGCAGAAAATCCACATGAAATAAAATATTATCAAGTTAGTAAAACTATTAGTACTGAAGATATCTTAAATCGTGAACTTAGAAGTCTAAATAGTATAGATGATAATTATGAAAAGATAATATTAACTATGGATAGATCTATAAATAAAGATTATAATGGAATAAAAATTATTAATTTGATTGATTGGTTATTAGAAGATTAAATATACATAACAAAATATAATTGTTTCAACAAAAAGCAATATCAGGACATGGTAGTACTCAAGGAGAAACAAACTTTGAGACTCAAGATAAATTATATTTACTTAATTCACAAGAAATTCGGGGAAGCAATGATTATGATGCTTCGGTTGGTGTATCAAGACAATTAGATTATTATAAAAATTTGGGAGTAACAATGGAAAATAATTCTAAGGCAACAAAACAATACTTTGAAAGTAATATGCTTTGGTGGCTCCGTTCATCATATATAAAGAATGCTGATTATTTTCTAATCGTTGGAAGTGATGTCTCTGGCATGGAGATAATGCAAGTTCACACGATGGTGTTTCTCCAGATTCCCGAATCGCATAACTATATATTAATAAAATAAAACATAGATACTTTATTATTTATGTTTTTTAATGCTTTTATTCGACAAATATTTTAATACTAATTTGCTATATTTTAGTTGGTGATGTGAATGAAAAATATATTTATGATTCTTTTAGGCTCTTTTTTTGCAATTGCAATATCGTACTTTTTTAATGCTAAAACAGAAGTTCCTGTAATAAGTACCAATACTTCTCTTAAAGCTTTTCAATTAGGTGCTTTTAAAGAAGAATCATCGGCTACTGAGTTAGCTTTAAAGTATGATGCTAAAGTGATAAATGAAAATGGTTACTTTTATGTTTATTATTCAGTTTTAAAAGATGAAGCTAATATCAATAAGATGATAAATTGTTTAGATCATAAAAAAATTTACTATTACATTAAAGAAGTAGGTGCAAGTGAAAACTATAAAAATGAACTTACAAAATATGAAGAACTCATGAAAAATACAACATCAGAAATAGCGTTTTCTGAGTTAAATAAAAAACTAATAAGTATATATTCGGAGGTGTAGTTATGTTAATAAAAGATTTACCAGAATGTGAAAAACCTAGAGAAAGAATGCTAGAATATGGAGTAGAAAATTTAAGCAATGTTGATTTATTAAGTATTATTTTAAGAAATGGAGTAAAAGATATTTCTGTTAAAGAAGTTGCTATTAATATCTTAAATAATGTTGAATCTATTAATGATTTATCATCTTTAGGGGTAAGAGAACTTTCTAATATAAAAGGTGTTGGTCCTGTAAAAGCTATAACACTTCTTGCAAGCATTGAACTTGGTAAAAGAGTTTCTATTAAAGAAGCTAAAGCTAATATGAGTTTATCAAATAAGGAAAAAATTCATGAGGTTTTTAAAAAGTTTTTTATAAATGAAAATCAAGAAAAGTTTCTAGCAATTTTTTTAGATAGCAAAAAATGTCTTATAAATTATAAAATATTATTTATTGGAACCAATAATGCGTCCATTGCTCATCCTAGAGAAGTATTTATGGAAGCCATTAAAGCAAATGCTAGTGCGGTTGTTGTAATGCATAATCATCCATCTGGAAATGTATTACCAAGTGAAGAAGACAAAAATATAACTGAAAAACTTATTCAAAGTGGACATATGTTAGGAATACCACTACTGGACCATATAATTACAAATGGAGAGGAGTATTATAGCTTCTATGACGAATTCAAAACTATATTTTAAAACAATTATATTATTTATTGTTTTTTTGTTTATTTTTATATTTAGAAACAATATCTTTTATCTATTTAGTTTAATAAATACAAGTGTAAAAAAAGAGAATAATAATTTAGTAACTGAAAATAGTATTTTAAAAGAAAAATGTGAGTATTTTGAACAAGAATTAAAAAGCATAACTAATTTAAAAAACTATGCAAATTATGATTATTCTTTAACTCGTATGTCTTATAGATTGAGTTACACAAGTGATGAAATAAGAATATTTAATACAGATAACATTAAAGTAAATGATATTCTTATAAATGAATACGGTTTAGTTGGTCTTGTTAAAACTGTTAAAGATAAAGTAAGTGATGTTCTTCTTTTAACAGGAGTTAAAAATTTATCTGTTAATATAAATTCATCTTATGGAACCTTAAGTGGATACGAATCAGGCTATTTTATTATAAAAAATATATCTAACTATGATGATGTCTCAATAAATGATTCTGTTTATACATCAACCCTAGGTGAAGTTAAAGAAAAAATATATATTGGAAAAGTTGCTGATATTAAAATAACTGACATTGAAAAAATATTATATGTAAAAAGTGATGTTGATTTTAATAATATCAACTATTTATATGTGGTAGGTTAATATGATTTTTATTATTATAGATACATTTATATTTTCTTTAACAGGAATAAACATCACTTTATTTTTAATGCGAATACATTTTATGGATATAGTTTCATTTATATTTTCATGTCTTTTACTAAGCATTATGAATCCAAATCCATTTTTAATATTCTCATTTTTTATAATGTATTTAATCGACAAAATTTTATTTAAATACGCTAGATTTAATTTACTTATGTATATATCTACTTTTACTTTTTATTATTTCATTATTTCAAATGATTTAAATTCATATTTTATAAATCTTCTTTTAATCATTTTATTATATTTTTATAAATATAATTATGTAGGAGAAGCTTATGAAAGAAAAAAAATACATAAATAGTTTATTATTACGAACTATTTTTTCAATTATAATTTTTTTAATATTATTTTTACTTCTTAACAATGATTCTTTATATAAAAAAGTATCATCTATTGTTTTTGATAATTCAATTGATTTTACTTATATTAGAAGTAAAACAACCAAGATACTTGGAAGAATTACTAATAAAGAACATTTTGTAGTAAGTGAAAAACTTGAATATAAAAGTGTAGAAAGAGTAAAAAATTCATATAAATTTATTACGGACAATAATTATGTAATAAATTCTTTATCAAATGGAGTAGTAACGTTTATTGGTGATATTAAAGATCTAGGTATAAGTGTCATTATAAGAAGTGATGATGGTTTTGATTATACTTTTAGTAATATAGAAAATATCAATGTTAAAATGTATGATTATATAGAAAAAAATACGATTATAGGAAGCACTTTAGGAAATTATTTTTATTTAACTATAAGTAAAGATAATGAGTATTATAACTATGAAGATTTCATTTAATATGTTAACTTTAGTATTTTATATTTTGCTTATTTTATCTGGCTATATAAATTACTTAGTTATATTTTTATCAATTATGTTTATGCATGAAATAGGTCATGTAATAATGATAAAAATCCTTGGATATAAAATAAACTCAATTACAATACTTCCAACTGGTGGGTTAATAGATACCAATATAAATTTAAATATTAAAAGTAATCATTTGTTTTTAATAAGTATAGCTGGTATTTTAATGCAACTTATTTTACTTAAAATAATTCCTTATAGCAGTAGTTATAGTTACCAAATATTTTATAAATTGAATATTAGTTTAATTATCTTTAACTTATTACCAATAAATCCTCTAGATGGTTATAAAATAAGTTTATCTTTAATAGAAAGATTTATTAAATATAAAAGAGTAATAAATATTTCTTATATTATTTCATTTATCTTTATATTTTTATTTTTCTTTTATACAAAGAATATTTATATATTTGTATTTTTATATTTTTTGAATGTAAGAAATGTTTTATATATAAATTATTTATATAATAAATTTTTACTTGAAAGACACTTATATAGTTATGTTTATAAAAAAGATAAATATGTTGATAATTTATTTAGTATTTATAAATGTAAAAACAATTATATTAAAAATGGAAACACTTATATAGAAGAATATAAAGCATTAAATAATTATTTTAGTAGTTAATATTCATTTACAAAACTCGGTAAAATTGATTACTTTTGGAAAAATATTTTCAAAAACATAAAACTTAAAGTCTCTTGTTGTTAATGATATAAATGAAATATGTTTGTATTATTGTATTACAACTCTTATATATAGTAAGAGCTTTTTTGTCAAAAAAGATGTAAACAAGGAAGGGGAATTTGTCAACCTTTTGTACCACTTTTATGGAGGGTATAGCTTTAGCTTAAA
>OIYG01001903.1_pt1 | contig 14591 bp, 12 predicted proteins | sample 1587861 | NCBI WGS metagenome assembly OIYG01 (sample SAMN03283272) | human gut metagenome | biome: human-associated habitat; material: feces | host: Homo sapiens | place: Peru | collected 2012 | reverse complement strand
TCGCTGTCTCTCGTATGCGTCGCGACAACAAGCCTATCACTCCTTGGACTAAGGAGAAGGTCGAGCAAGTTATCCACAAGTACGGCATAACTCTCGAAAACGCCATTGCCTACGACCATGTCTATGTCTTCAATATGGCTCTTGCCGATTTCTACGGTTCTTCTATCACCGACGAGCGTGCCCTTGCTCTCTTTGTCAAGGATTACGTCGATGATGAAGACCAGCCCGACGGTTTTATCTTCAATCGTTTCTATGCCGATTGTGCCCTTTCCGGCACGCCTATCCCATGGGAAGATATTTTAGACCCATAGCCTATGCGCTCGCAGCAAATTTACCTTCATTCCTACGATTGGACGGTGCAGATATTCTATAATGTCCCTACTTCAAGGGTCGGTACTATCCGCAGACATCTTCAAGCTCTCGCCTGTCACTCGCGTCCTCTTGAAGATGCCTGTCTTCTTGTCTCTCAGTCTACCCCTGATACTGCTTTTACCTATACCAACGTTTCTCTTCACCGCACCCTCATCGTTCTCTGTCCCTCTTCTTCTCCCTCTCAATTTCTCAACACCCTCACCCACGAACTTCTCCATGTCGTCACCCACATGTCCGATTATTACAGCATTCCTCTCAACACAGAATCTCCTTGCTATCTCCTCGGTTCTCTCGCCCAAGCCTCTTATCCCGTCGCCAAACGCTATTTGTAAAACGTTTTACGATACTTTTATAAAATATTCTTGCCCGTTTCACTGGTATTTAGTACTTTTGCAGCAATACATCAATAACTCTTATGAAAACAATACTTCTATCTTTAGCCCTGTTCGCTTGCGTAGCCAGCGACACTGTTTATGTATGCACTGGGCCACACGCACGTCGTTACCACAAATCTGCATCTTGCGAAGGCTTGCGCAATTGTAGTCGTGAGATAAAACAAGTAACTCTCGAACAAGCTAAGAAGTTACACAAAACCCCATGTCACATTTGCTGTAAAAAATAAACGGTATGAAAAAGAAAGCTAATTTAAGAAGATTCCTATTAAATCGTTATATAGCGTACGTCACGTGGATAATGATGTTTCTACCTATCGTGAATCTCTTTTTCCATATGGCAGAGGAAACGGATAAACCCTTTTATCAAATTGCAATAGTTGTTTCTGTTTTTGCTATAGCAGTTTATTCAAATAAAGGGGAAACGGTTATTATTAATGGTAGGAAAAGCACGAAAAGAAACAAGTATCGTTACGTGATTCTTTATATCACAATTTTTCTTGCCTGTATTCTATGTAGTTTGTTAGACTTCTATTTCTATGGAAAGGATTATTTTCAGGACATTGTCTCGGTTTCTGTTTTCTATACATTGTTCACCTTACCTGTTGCTGTAGTCAGGACATATTATTCAAGATGTCTCGATTTGCTTGATGTATATTATTACAAATATGAAGACCACTTTCTTAGATTTTTGCTTATTTCAGTTATTGGCTTCTATATGTGTATGTGTGGATTTATATATTTAATCGATTTAATCGGTATAAAGAAAATGCTATTCATTAATAACGTCTCGCTTCTTATCATTATCCCAGTTTTAGAGTTCGTGCTCTTTTTAATATGCTACTTCACTTACGTGTTATATAAGAAGAGTCAAAACGAATATATATATTATAAATAATAAGCCTTGTACTAAATATAATACAAAGTACTTAATCTATGTTAATATATCATACGCAAACTTGTACAAATAAACAAGTTTGCGTATTTTTGTATCACAAAACCTCTTAAACCGTTTTCCTTGAATGACAAAAAATAATTACGATATTACCCGTTTGCAGCGCGAGGCTCTTAGAAAAGCCTACTGTGATGTATGCAAGCACTCCCGTCCGTGGAGTCAGCAAGACGCATACGTCAAGACTGCCAAGCATCCGGCTCCTCGTTATTATATCACGGCTAAAGAGGCTTACGAGAAACTTCGACGCATGGCCGTTGGCGACAACTCTATTGTCGATGCTTTGGGCGAGTCCAAACGCCGCCTCTACTATTCGCTTTTCGAACGCATGAAGGAACTCTCACAGCGAAAGGAGTATATCAACAAGTCCCTGTGGTTTCTGTGCCCTATACTTGTCTCGCTCCCGGCTCCAGAGTTCTTCTTGTCGCCACGCACGGTTAAAGATATATTTGTTAAGTACAGACTCTATGGAAAGGATTTCCGCCATCGTGAAGTGTATGGCAGTGGACGTAAAAGCAAAGCTACTGTTAACGATACTTAGTCTCTTCGGTTCGCTTCCTTATAGAGGTATGGGGGTTCTGGCTAACGATAGCCTGATCCCCCACCTCACTTACAGCTTCCAACACGCCAACATTTGGCACATGCTTGCCAATTTGTTTGTCCTGTGGAACATCAAGCAAAAGATGAATGTCGTGTCGGGCTTTTTGATTGCCGTAGCTGCGAGCTTCTTGCCTATGTTTACAGACAGGTCTACTGTCGGTATGTCGGGCTTGCTCTTCGCCATGTTCGGCATTATGTGGGGCAAGCGAGGCGATTTTAGAGGATGTCTTAAGGCTGGTATGCCCGTTATCCTTATAATGATGTTGATACCAGGCATTAATGGCCTGCTTCACCTTTATTGTTATTTGTTTGGTTACATTTTGTTTAAGTTGTTTTCATATACTAAGAAGGTTTTATTAGGTTAGTTAAGAAAGTGGTTTAATACATTTTTCATTGAAATTTATAAGTAGAAGAAGGCAGTCCGTGATGGATAGCCTTCTTTTTTTATCTCATCTTTTCCGTAAATAGTGGCTGAAAATCCACAACCGTTCCGGCAAACGCATCCGTAGCAAGCATATTGCTTAGCTTATAACTTAAGGTGTAGTATTTCCATGGCTTGCCGTGCAACGAATGTAGCTCACACCAGTTCCTACAATCGTTTGAGCCATATATACGTAGCGCTATCTTGCCGTTCGCCGTATCAAAGAGGTGCAATATCTGATGTATTGTCTTTAGCTGCAACGACGAGCCTAACTTCAGAGGACGTGTCGTAAATGTTCCGCTATATAGTGTTGTGTCGTCATTGATGTCTGGCTTCGATGTTAGTGATAGTACAGTCGCGTCATTGAGCTGTATGATGTTGTCGGGATAGTTATTCACCACAGCAATCACCTTTCCTGGCAACGATGCCTTGGCGAAGGTTCCGTCATGTATCGAATATACATATTCATATTGCTCCTTGGGGTTGATGATATGCAGAAGCGAGTCACGGTAGTCGTACGCTATTAACGAATCTCTAAGGTACCCAAGGAAGTCTCCATTGCCTACTTCAAGAAATTGCGACGGGTTGCGTCCTCGTAATTTGTCCGACACACAAGTCACCTTTCCTCCTGACACAGCCATAAGACCCTTGGCCGAAGCGAAGAATACAACACTGCCCGTTGGCGTTATCGATGCAGCATTGTTGCACACCTCGCGCGATATGGGGTAACTCGCTGCATACAATCCTTCCGAACTTACCGACATGCCATAAATGCCTTCCGTCGTGAAAACTAACAGAGGGTACTGGCCAAACTGTCCTTGTGATATTGGCTCTGTGTTGGCTACTATGCCGAGTATGTTGCCCGTGCCTACTGTGTTGTCTCCTGAGGCTTGGAAGACAAAGGGATTGTTCACTATTGAGGTGAATATCTGTGATGATAGAAACTCGTAGGCTGTTGGGTCTGGCGAAGGGCGGCTCACGTTCTCATTCGTAATCGTTGAATACAGAGGCAGTGTGCGGAATGCGTAGGCTCCATTAAGGCGCTCATGACGCTGTAGGGGTATACGGAAGCTTGCTGCACTTTTTGAGTCGTATACTATTACCTCGGTAGCATTCGTATCGGGATAGTAGAAAAATGAGTTGGCTACCTCTTTTAGTGTTTCTACCATGTCTGATACTACCCATGTGTCCATTGTGTCGCTTACGATGTGCACAAAATACTGCAACCTGCAATCTCGCTGCACTATGTCCGAGTTGGCGATGAACGACGAAAAGCCTTTGAATGGATAACGCTTTACCCCAAAGAGGTTTAGTCGTTTGTTGTACGTATACATACTCTCTGGTTTCATCGTTGTCCATCCGTAATAATCGTCTACTGACAGTTGCTCCTGTTGTAACAGTGCGCTCACTACTCCTTGCTTTATTGGCGCATCCTTCCATACTGTATTGTATATCTTATCTATCTTTACAGAGAATAGTTTAAAGAACTGTGTCTTTGCCAGCAACTCGTCTATTATCTCGTCCTCTGTCTTGAACTTTTTGGGCAATACAATATCTCTTGCCGGGAATGTCTTGAGGTTGAACACTATCTTCTTTCTTGCATTACCTCTGAATACAGCCTCGTCATATCTCATTCCTAAGAAATCTACTACCTCTGTATTGTTTGTTTGTTCCGGATTCATGATGCTCCAATTGTCGTCTACATTAAAAGGTAGCACCTCGTCCGAAGCGAACACTACTATATCCTTCACTATGTCGCTCCACTCGTCTATGTCTTCTCCACCTACCTGATATTGCAGTTTTACGTACGAAGGACAATAGAGTAGTTTTAACGCCGAGCCTGTATCCTCCACTACCTCATGATTTTTCCATCCTACGGGCACAATGTAGTTGTTGCGTGTTATCGTAGGAAACACAGCCACGGGTGCCGATATACGTGCATAGGTACCGTCGAAAAGGCGTAGCGCAAATCGCACAAAAAAGGGGAATGCAAATGCGTTTTTCTCCTTGACAAGGTTTAGTATCAGGGATACATGGCCAGATATGGCTGTCTGCAAGTCGTCCACACGGTCGTCCTTTGGTCTGAATGTTTCGTATCTGGTGCCTGCTTCTAATGCGTTGCTACCAAGATGACTGAATGATCCGTCGTCGTTGTAGTAAGCACCAACAGTCGGATGGTCTACCAGGTAGTCTATGTCGCACAATTGGCTCTTCTTGGTCACAAGCTGCTCTATGATAGGTGCCGAGGTGCGAAAGCTTACCCTTGGCTTGGGCAACTCATTGCCAAGATATTTGTACGTTCCTCCTTTATATAATAGGTATACAAAACCTTTGTCTGTGGCCACAATAAGCGTATTGCCTACTGACGATATATTGTTAAGGCTTTTACCTATTGGTATACTCGTCTGTTGTGTTTCGACTATTGACGATTTCTCGAAGTCTACTTCTGCAAACGTGATATTGCCCAACACCTTATCGTATAGAATGGCATTGCAGTAGTCTGGTCCTTTGTGTATGTAGACCACTTGGTTGGTAACGGTACCTGAAAGAGGGGAAGGTAATTGTATAGGGTGCATTTCGCCTGACTTATACACCATTCCTACCAACTCTACAAGTTCCGTATCATCTGTCAACATTCCCGATGGCGATGTTGTTATTCCTTTTGAGTATGATAGCGATTTCTGCATATCTGTTTTATTTTATATTGATGCCTCTGTCTTCACTCCGTCCGAATGTCCTCTTAGTCCTTCGTCTGTTCTCCACTTAGGCAGTTCCATTTCGTGTGTCGATACATATAGGGCTATGGCTGTTGACATCAGTACGTCGTCATGATTGCCCGAGCCTTCGATGTTTCCAAGCGAACCGTCCTCTTTTCTCTCGTATATACGTAGCTCATGATACATTTCTGTGTCTGGCTCATGCCAGAGCCTATCATCCACAAACGCCTCAAGGTTGTCTATCAGCCATCCCTTTGTTATCTTGTTCGTCTGGAATCCATACTTGGCAAGCACATTGCCCGTCGTGTCCTCCGGCGACGATCGTCTCTGATACAGATTAGGATAATAGTCCGCTATCTCATTGATAATTGAACCGAAGTGGTCACCCTCTGTATTATTGTTCTTCTCTCGGTCTGCCGTGTTACTCTCTATCACAAGCAGTGCATCATCATAATAATGTGCCAGGGCTGCTGCCTTCCATGCCAACACATCATGTCTGCAATGCCCTCTGTATCGGGCCACCACACGCGGTTTGTCCTTCATCGATGGCATCATGCCCATTCTGTCAAGCACGGTCATTACGGTGTAGTCCGAGGTTGAAGACTTGCCGCCAATATCCACGCTCACCACATATCTGTCTGCTACACGCAAAATCTTGTTGTTCGGCAAACTCCATATCTTCAACTCGCCTTCTCCGTCTTCCCTTATCGTTATCTTTGCATTCTTTATCGCCTCCGTCGATTTCTCGCCAGTGGTTACAATGTCTGCTATGTACTTAGGCTTCTTTACCTCGCCCTGCCTTAGGTCGTCTATTGAGTAAGGGTTGAACACAAGATTACCCGAGTTTCTAAATGCCTCTTCCTCGTCGATAGGTGCCTCAGTCGCACAGAAGGCGTGCGTCTTGAACTTGTTTCGGAAGTTTCTGTACCAGTTGATAGCCTGGAAGCATGCGCCTTTCTCCCACATTCGCCAAAAGAATTTGCCTGTCTCTCTATATCCCTTGGGACAGGTTGAGCGGTCTTTGTTCTTCAACAGCCACATAGCAAATTCCCTCTCATCCTCCACTGGCTCCATGTCGTTCTCGATGATAAAGCAGGGTATGAAGATGAATGCGTATGCGTCATTGTTCGATGGGTCCATTGCCAACTGACAACGGTCATAGAAGAAGCCACTGGCTCCTCGTCCTGTTGACTCAAACACCTCTACGTTGTCTTCTATATTATGTATACCGCCTGAGATAGACGAGATTACACCCTCTGGGTCATGCTCTGGTGTTTTCTTCCAATATGCCACCTCCGAATAGTGGGCACAGTGGAAGTTGCTGCCACGTACATTGTCGAAGTTGTCGAAGGATGCGATGGTGAGCGTAGAGCGGCGCAGAGCCTTGTTGCCGTCTGTCACAATAAAGTCGTCGGGTGAGTTTTCGTATGGCGATAGCATCAACTGTGTTCCCGGGTGTCCTATCGTCCATCCCTTCTGTCTTTCAACGGCCTTTCGGTACATCGCCTTAATCTTCTTGGATGTGGACTTGACCTGGGAGAGGACGATGGCGTTCCATCCGTCGTGACGGAAGTCTTGCATCCACTTGATGTACAGCTGTGTGAGCGTAGAGCCACCCCACTGGCGCGCCTTGAGGACAACGACACGGATGGCCTTCTTCTCGTGGCGCATCTTCTCGAAGAGGTTGATAAGGCGGCGCTGCGGATAGTTGAGCCGGAATGGAATCATATTGCCAGAGATCTTGTGCTCAATCTTGTCGGTGACGTAGAGCGCAAACTCTGGGTCTTCCCTGAATCTCGCCTTGAATATCTCAAAGGTCAGCAGCTTTCTTAGCTTCTGTGTGTCTTCCGAATCTTCGTCATACTCCTTGTGAAGCACTTGTATTAATACTTCTTTCATCGAGCCGAAATGCTGTAGGTTTTTATACAGCAGGGTTCTCATGCACTCCTTCGGTACATACATCTTCGGAATGATGAAGTCTGGAATCTCAAGACATACTCTGTTCTTAAAATCATAACAACCCACACCTGTCCACGGGTCATACTCACCGAAAATTTCATCATATCGTTTCTTATTTTCGGCAAGCAATTTATCTATGTCAAGGTCGGTTATTGTCGTCATGTCTTATAATCCTTCGTATTCTTTCAACTCCTCATAGTCCGCATCCTCTATCTTCGGCACAGGCTCTGCCCCTATAGCCAACGGATCATCTGTCTTTGTTGTCGATAACGCCACCAATTCCTGGAAGTCCTTGTTTATGCCCACCGACACATTCACCTGCGACTGCTTCGGCACAACATGTTTCTGCATGTCATGATACAGCAACAGCCACGCCTTTGGGTCGTGCTCCGCAAGCTCCTCAAACAGCTCCTCGAATTTATCTTGATTTTTCGAAAGCAAATCTCTGATAAATTCCTTCTGTGCCTTCTTTCCTTTCGGCAACAGCTTCTTCCTGTTCTCCGACAAAAGAGGTATGTCGTCCAATGTCTTCACCATATATTTTCCTTTCCTTCGGTGTTACAACACCTCACATCAAAACGGATTCAAGTGTTTCCTAATCGTTCCCGGCAACACCCTACTGCTCAGTTCTTTTATCACCTTCTCTCCGTCCTCCAAGTTTTTCCCCCTGTCTATCGTTCTCTGGTCTCTCGATGTTAACGTGTTGGAGAGATATTCAAACAACGCCCCATCTACCAAATACTTATGAATGGCTTGCACCAACGCATCATACACCGTCGCATCCCAATAATCCGGCATCACCAGTATTATCTCTTTCTCCTGCCATTCTTTCAGTTCGTTCATTCTCGCCACTCCTTCTGGTTTAGCCACATAAGCCGACAGTATTCTTTCCACCGACGCTATATATTGGTCAAACCATCTGTAGAACATTGGTCTGTGCGAGTCCGCTTCCGATGTTGTCACCTCAGTCTCTTCCTGTGTCTTCCTCGTAGCCTTGTCTATCAATGATGTCACAGAGTCCACATCAAACAACAGTTGGTCTGCCTGTATGTAGATGTGCTTTATGCTATGCCCGTATGCTCTCCTTGGTGGTTGTGGCTCAAAGGGGTTTGCTACTGGTATCCACCCTCTCTGTCTTGAAGCTATAAACGGATGCAATTCCGAAAAATCCTTTTTCATTTCCTTTTGTTTTTAATAGTACTCCTTCGACACTATCACCGTAAACTCCACATACACATTGTCTGTATGTCGTGAGAATAGTCTTATCCTCGCTACTCCCGTGTTACGTGGCACAAGCTCAAATGTCATTGGTGCTCTGTAGCGCATTATCTCCACTATGCTTGGGTCTTCCGAGCGTGCTTCAATGTCGTCTACGGCTCCTTCGTCAATACTGTACGACACCGTGGCATTCTCGTCCACACGTATTATTATCTCGCCCTCCGCGTCTGTTCCGTCTACCTTTGCCGTTAGTGTTGTGGGATATTTTATTGTTGGTACTGCTGGAGCCGACAATACAAAGCAGCGTCTTATCGCAATCTCGTCCGCTGCCACTGCCGACTGATACGGTGCTGCCTGGTTTAGGTTGCCCAACTTTACCCACCATTCGTAGCACATTGTGTCCTCCACAAACTTTGCTACAAGTCTTGCCAACGTGTCTGTTAGTGATCCGTTGTATCGTCGCGACACGTTTAACGTAAACTCCACTATGTCGTTTGTCTTGTCGTTGTAGTATATGGCATTGTCGCCTATCGTCTGGGCTGTGGGCACATAGTAGTCTACAAAGATTATCTTTGCTTTTTCGAGTGCTGTTGTCAGGTCATGGTCCAATGTGCGCTCGTGCACCTCTTCGTCTCCTGCTATCTCGAAGTATGGCGTTTTCTGCCCTGGCTGTGCTGCCTCGTCTATCTTGCCTTTAAGATAGGTCGCTGCCTTTACAGCCTCGATTATCACGGATTTTATTATCTGGAATTTTATTATCATGGTGACTTACTGTTTTTGTTTATACCTATAGTTCAACCGTGCCCACACAGTCCGCAAGCGTCTTGTCCGCACTGCTTGGCGGCATTTTTGTAAATATCAGTCGTGTGGCTGCAAGTAGCTGTGCCTGCACGTCCGTAGCATATTTTCCAGCAAGGTCTGGCAGTACCATCGCCAATACCGATTGCGTTACATAAGCAATGAGTAGCGACTTCACACTGTCTTGTGCTGCTCCTGATAGTGCATCGTTGCTTCGTGTAGTGTTCACAACGAACGCTATATATTCTGCTTTCTGTCCTCCGGGCTTCTTCCCAACTTCATACCCCGACAACACTGGCGATAGATTTGATGTCACAAGCTGCGCTCCGTCTATTATGCATTGTCGCATTACCGTGTCTTCCACACTTGATAGTGTTGACACCGAGAACAGCGTGTCGCCCTTCTGTGTGCTATGGTGTTTTCCTATGATGGACAGTTGCCGTTTTACGGCTTCTTTCACATCTTCAAGATATATGGCTATATCCATATTTTACATTTTTATATTATTGCATCAAGTATCCTTGCGCTTGTTCTACTGCCTGTTGGTTTGCCTCGGGCACTACTCCGTTCTGTGGCGCTTGCTGCCCCATTGCCTCTTGCTGCGCCCTTAGCTCTTCCATATTACTCTGCACGTCCTGCAGCAGCTTGTCTGCAAACGGCTCATTCAGGTTCTGTAGATACTGTATGATGTTGATGGCTCCCTTGTCAAACAACATGTCAAGCTTGTCGTTTACGTTGTTCTGATAGGTGGCTGTAGCAGCAGCGTTCTTGATAGAAATCTTGAACATTATGTCTCTTGCGCCCAGTCTGTCATACTCTATCGGGTATGTGCTATCGCTATTGAAGATGGGTCGACCGTCCTCATAGTATTGCTTTATCGTCATGCACTTCTTCTGTGCAATATTTTCAGTAAACGATTCCATGTCTTTCAGTATCGAGTAGAGCGAGGTTGAGGCATTCTGCGACTCTTGTGCGTATCTCGATGCCGATGTTCCCGCCGTTGGTGTCTTGCCTTGCAACGCTCCTGACACATTCGACACTTCGCGCATCAGGTTCAGCTCCATCTGCAACAGCTCGTTTGTTCCAAGATTCACGGCGTTCGACGTGATAATGTCTGGCCTTGAGTTTGGCAGCGTTGCCTTTGGCGTGTAGAATATCATTCCGTCATACTCCGTCGCTTGCTCGGCAAACTCGTCTGGTGTCATTCCGTCCAATACCTGTGTAGGGATAAGCCATACACCCTTGGCCGACGAGCGTATTGCCATGTCGTTCATTATTATCAAACGGTTTATGTATCTCTGCTGGTCTATCACGTTTGCCATGAACGGATGTATTTCTCCGTTGATGTACGGATAGAGCTTTATCGTGAATGGATGCGATTTAAAGTCATAGGGCGTCTCTCCGCTGCATAGCACGGTTCCGTCTGGTGCCATAAACGTGTAGTACCAATACTTGTCTGCCACTTTCTTTGCCGTGATATAGGCTCTGTCTTCTGGCGGTACTCCCATCAGGTCATACTGCTCCTTTCTCTTCACGTTCTTCGCGTTTAGCTCTGCTATCAACACTTTGTCGTCACATTCTATGCGGAAGTAGGCATCACTTTCGTTTTTCGCTATCGGGTCGTAGCATTGGTATCTGTATTTCGTTTCCGTCGTCCACGCTTCTATTACTCTCACGTATCGTCCGCGCTTCGACGGTATATCAAATGATATGTTCGACAGGTCGTTTGTGTCGTTGTGCATAGTTCCTTCCGTCTGACTGTCGTCTGGGTCTATGTCGAATATCCTGTTCAGGTCGTCTATACTAAGTCCATACTCGTCTTTCGCAAATTTCTTGTACAGGTCGTTTATAGACTCGTCATGCAGCACGCCTATCAGCGACAGGTCAAGGTGTCTTGGGTCCGAACCTCCCTCCCAAAATACATAGTTTGGCTCTATGTAGTCTGTCCACGAGTCTTCTATCTCCTGTGTTCTGTCTTCGTATGTCTCTCTACACACCATTACTCCTCCTACAAGGTAGTCTTCAAGCGCGTGTTTCAACAATATCTCCATCTGTGTGTTTTGCCAATTGCATTGCATCGTGGCAGACATCATATCCGAGAGTGACTGTGAAGAGCGTGTTCTTGCAAAGCACACTGGCTCTGTACCTTGCTTTGCGTACATTCCCACAAGAGTGTTCAATATCGACACCATCACATTGTTCGACAACGGCACAGAGCCTTTTCTTTTCAGATATTCTCTTTCCGTCATGTCATAGTAGTATCCGTTCTTGTACACTCTCACTGTGTCGCCCCATTGGTCACCGTAGCAGTATCTCTTGGCTCTGTCTCTAACCATACGCACAGCCTCCAGGTTGTTCCATGCCTGCCAACATCGCTGCAACAGCTCATAGTCCGTCTTCTTGCCCGACTGTCTTTCCTTACGTCTCCGTACGGTGTCAAACGTCTTGCCCGAAGTCGGCATTACACGTGATAAGGTGGGTATATTTTTCTGCATATTTCTATCTTACGTCATTGTCTATCAGCGCAAAAATACTCTAAATGACAGCGCAAAATGCCGTGTTTCGTCTGTCCCAAAGTTGCAGGTACGAAACACGGAAAAACAGACGCAAAAAATCGGGATATTCGCAAGCGTAAACTAAAATATGTAGATACCCGGAAAAGGTAAAGGATAATACACCTTATTATATATAAAAAATATGGCAGAAGAAAATAATGAAACCAAGACCGAAGCTCAGTCGCAAGCAGCGGCTACAGCTCCACCCGTGGACGACCGACCCAACCGCAAGGCTTTCTCCGAGCGTTTCGCCAAACGCCACAAGGACATCGACTTTGAGGATAAGGAGGCTCGCTACGCTGCTATGAACGACGATGCCGACGCTCTCTCTCGCTATGAGGAGGATGGCAAGGCTCTCAGCGAAATGTTCGACAACAACCGTTGGGTTGCAGCTATGGCTATGGACCTTACAAAGAATCCCGACCTTAACCCTATCACATGGATAGCTTCTCATGGCATCGACATCGGCGCTGCTATGCAGGACGAGAAGATAGGCAAGGAGGTGGCTCAGCGGATTGCTGACTTCCAACAGAAGAAGGCTGACGAGGAAAACCACGAAAAAGAACTTGTTGCCAACCTCCAAAAGTCGGCCGATGCTATGGACGAACTTGGTCTTGACGACGACGCTAAAGCCGACCTTTGGGAGAGTTTCTTCAAGGTTATCGGCGACGCCGAGGATGGAATAGTCTCCACCGAGACGTGGCAGCTCTTCAAAAACGCGCAAAACTACGACGCTGACGTGGCTTCGGCTCGCGAGGAGGGTGCTATGCAAGGACGTAACGAAAAGATTCAGAACAGGGTCAAGCGTTCCGAAAAGACCGAGATCCCGCCTTCTCTCAGTACTAACAGTGGTGTGTCGCCCACCAAAAAGAAGTCCAGTGGCTTCTGGGATGGTCTGGTTTAAAAGTAAAACACATTTTATTATTTATTAATCTCTAAAATTTCAATTAAATGAAACACTATCGGTTTATTAATTTTATTAAAAGCGGACATTTCCTTACTTGGCTCTTACTCATGCTTCTCTCCGTTGTAACTGGCGGCTCGTCGCTCATGGCTGTTGCCGACAACGTTGCGCCTCAGATTGGCGATGAGGGCAACACTCCCGCAACCGCTGCAGAGGTTGCTGAACACGAACACGTTGAGGCTGGCAAGAGCGACCTCAATAGTCCCGGTGGCAAAAAGGATGGTCAGGATTTGACGGGAACTCAGGCTTCATCCACCCAGCTCAAAGAGGGTGGCATGATTGACGATGAATGGGACAGAAACATCGTAAAGTTCTACCCCTACAAGACTCCGCTTCTCAGTATCGCCCGACAGGTTGCCTCTAAGGTTCCTATCAAGAACTGGACTGCCAAACACATGCGCATCGGTGGCGAGACTCTCGACGGTAAGACTACTGCCGAAATCACTGGTGGCGACACCATCGAGCTTAACTCTACCAACTTCTCTGGTTCTCTCCGTCCGTTCTACAAGTGTTCTACTGTCTTTGTTCCCGATGTTGAGGGTTACAAGGAGGGTTCTAACACCGAGCACGAGGGTATTCTTCAGCTCTATGTCATCGAGTCTAACGGCAAGAAGGTCGTTCTCCAGGCTACCAACGGCAAGGCTAAAAAAAATGGTACTCCAGCCGACGACCTTGACAGTATGACCTGTCCGGACATTCCTTCTGGCTCTGTCTTACTTGTTGGCGCAACTGCCGCAAGCGAGTCTCAGCTTATGGTTCCTCCTGAGAACATGCAGCCTCGCGAGAAGGAGGTTTATGTTCAGAAGAAGCTTCTCAACATTCTATTTACTACCGACTTCGAGAAGGTACAGACCAAGGTACCTATCTCCGTCAACGACCTCAAGGCTGACGCTATCATGAAGTACAACCTCCGCGCCGAGCGTTCTTATTGGTTTGGCTCTAAGCGACGCATTAAGACGCTCACTGAGGATGGTGCTGTTGAGGATGTTTACTTTGCCGAGGGTATCTTGCCTCAGATTACCAATAAGTATGCTATTGGCGACGTTCAGGAGTGGGCCGACTGGATTGCTCTCTCAAAGCTCCAGTTTACAGAATTTGCAGAAAATAACCATGCTTACGTCTTCGCTGGCAAGAACTTCATCGAGCGCATGGAGAAGATGAAGATTGATAAGGATGGCAAGAACGACATCATCAATCACGACGAGTTCGACCTTACCTTCAAGCGCATCAAGGACACATTCGGTACTTTCGATATTGTTTGGGATCAGACTCTCGACCTCATGCACATGGAGGACTTTGCCGTTATCATCGACCTTAAGGCGAGTCGTCGCTACGTTCGTGTTGCCAACAAGGAGCGCACCAACGACATGTCTAAGGGTGCAGGTGCTATCCGCGACGCTAAGCGTTGGATTCACGAGGAGGCCGATTGTATCGCTCTCCGTGGCTACAACTCTATACTTGTTGGTCCTGAGGAAAAGATTTCTAAGCTTGGCGGGTCCACTCTTACCACTATCATCTCTGCTCCCAAACTCCCCGCAACTCCGTCAGCCGGCATGAAGGTTGCCCTTACCGAGGACTACATCTCTGACGATGTTCAGTACGACAAGGGTACCGTCTACTACTACAACGGCACCAAGTGGGAA
>OIYG01001902.1_pt1 | contig 14595 bp, 6 predicted proteins | sample 1587861 | NCBI WGS metagenome assembly OIYG01 (sample SAMN03283272) | human gut metagenome | biome: human-associated habitat; material: feces | host: Homo sapiens | place: Peru | collected 2012 | reverse complement strand
AGGTAACCCTGTGAACCATAGATGGTGCTGATCAATGTTCCACCATGACGGTATGAAGCTACTACTGAGAGATCCCAGTTCTTGTAAGCTACACGGGTATTGAAACCACCTTCCCAGTCTGGGTCTACCTTCATGATCTGACGGTCAGCCTCACCGTATGGACGGGTAGGAGTGCCATCTGCGTTATAGTCACCATTGTATTTAATCTTGATCATACCAGCGTTACCACCAGGTTCTGCAACCTTGCGGATGTCTTCCTCGTCGGTCTGCCAGATACCAATCTTCTCATAGTCGTAGATGACGTTGATAGGTTTGCCAACGAACCACCAGTTACTTTCGTCACGTGTTGCTCCTGAAGCCAATTCTACCAATTCGTTCTTATTGGTATAGAAGTTTACACCGGCATCCCATGTCCATCCATTCTTATTGTCGATGATGGTTCCGTTCAGAGAAAGCTCGAAACCCTTGTTGCGGGTCTTACCTACATTTGCCATATAGCTGCTTACGCCGGATGTTGATGGCAAGTTAACACTCATCAGCAAGTCTTCTGTATTCTGAACATAGTACTCTGCAGTACCGCTCAAGCGACCACCGAAGAGAGAGAAGTCGATACCATAGTTCCAAGTCTTGGAATACTCCCAACCGAGTTCTGAGTTAGGGAGAGAAGAAACGTACATACCTACAGCATAACCATTAGGGTCGCTACCGAAGTTGTAAGCACGTGTGCTCAAAGCACCGAGGGTAGAATATGGGTTTACTGACTGGTTAGATGTCTCACCATAACCCACACGGAGCTTCAGGCTTTCCAACCAGGTAATATCCTTCATGAAGTTTTCACGAGAGATATTCCAACCGAGAGATACGGCAGGATAAGTATGCCACTGGTGTCCCTTTGCCAGACGGGATGAACCATCTGAACGGAAGGCAACGCTTGCCATATACTTGTTGTCGTAGTTGTACATCACACGACCCATAACAGACTCAAGACCACTCTTGTAGTATGCCTGGTTAGCAGGATCTACTGTTACAGTCTTGGCATAACCGATGTTATAGAACTGGAACTTGTCGTTAGGAATATCGAGTCCATACATATTGGTCTGGCGATAGTTGGTCTGCTCAGCAGAGTAAAGAGCTACCGCATTGATTGTATGCTTGCCCCATGTCTTGTCGTATGTCAGCATGTTCTCAATAGCCCAGTTGGTTGTGCGCTGGTAGCGGGAAGTGGCATGAGAGTCTGCATTTTCCTTGTCAGAGAATACACCCTGACCTACGAAGTTACCATATTCGCTGGAACGATAGTTCAAACCGAGATTGATGCGATATTTCAATCCGTCTACGTGAGGAATCTTCACTTCACCATAGAAGTTGTTGTAAGTACCGTATGCCTTTGTCTGATCCTTGTGGCTGTCACCAAGATTCTCAATGGTATTCTTGGTATAAACCCACTGGTCGTCACTAGACATGCGGATGCGTGTCTTCAAAGAACCATCTTCATTATATGGGTTAGCGATAGGAGTTGCACTCAATGTGTTGTAGAGACCGAGGTCGCTATTATTGGTGATACTGTAGTTGCTGTTGGTGCTGAAACCAATCTTCACGTATTTACCAATCTCCTGATCGATGGCTGCATGCATGGCATAACGGTTGAAGTTCTGTGTTGGGATAACAGCTTCATCACGATAGTATGAGAGTCCGAAGTTATAGCTTCCCTTGGAAGAACCGCCAGATACACCGATATCATGGTTGGTAGTGATACCTGTCTTGAACAATTCGTCCTGCCAATCCATATCCACAGCACCATCTTCGCCCCAATACTTCTCATCAGGACCATTCTGGAACTTGTTGGCATACTGACGGAGTTTGGTGAACTGTTCTGCGTTCATCATCGGATAACGGTGGAAGAGAGTCTTGGCACCGATGTAACCATTATAAGTTACAGTAGGACGCTGCTCCTGATAACCTTTATAAGTAGTGATGATGATGACACCGTTGGCACCACGAGAACCGTAGATAGCGGTAGCAGAGGCATCCTTCAAGATGTCCATGCTCTTGATGTTGTTAGGATCGATGTCGCTGATACTACCTGCGAATGGAATACCATCGAGTACGATCAATGGGTCATTGCTGGCTGTCAGGGAACGTGTACCACGGATACGAATCTGCATGGATGCACCTGGCTTAGATGAAGTCTGTGCCATCTGCACACCTGCGATACGACCCTGGAGAGCGTTGGTGATGTCGGCACCAGGAACCTCACGTACCAAAGAACCTGTAACGTTAGCTACAGAACCTGTTACGGCTTCCTTGCGCTGGGTACCATAACCGATAACGACAACGTCGTTGAGGCTATGACCTTCTTCCTCCATTGAAACCTTAATGTTTGTCTGATTGCCTACTACAACTTCCTTGGTGTTGTAACCAACATAAGAAATCACGAGTGTAGCACCAGGCTTTACATTAATAGAGAAATTACCATCCAGGTCGGTTACTACACCGTTACCTGTTCCTTTCTCCTTGATTGTTGCACCAATCAGCGGACCCATTGAGTCGCTGATATTACCTGTAACCTTTTTTGTTTGTTGTACTGAAGTTGCTATCAGAGAATTTGCTTCTCCATTGCTAGCTTGTACCTCTGGAGCATACATTCCAAGTGCGGAACACATACCCATCAAGATTGTTGTTTGTTTTAAATATAACTTCATAGTTTAACAGCTTATAGGTATATTAAATGTTTACTACTCACTATTTTGTTAATTGTTTACGGCTGCAAAGATATGTGCTTTTTCGTAAAGTGCAGTTAAAATTTGTATCTTGCGTGTTTTTAAATGTTTCATGTACAATAAAAACGACATATTAGGGCAAAAAAAAGGGATTTGCAGCTGCAAATCCCCTTTATACCTTATTATATATAGACGTTTTAGTATTCGTATAGCTTGATGTGGAGTATTTTATTGTCTCCACATGAGATGCGGGCATGGCGTCCCTGGTGGTCCTGATCGCCATTATCACGGCGGATAAACTGTAATTTGCCGTTTTTGTCTACTTCAACCTGGTCAACATATCCGATACCGATACGCTTACCTTTGAAAGTTGCGGTTTGTTTCTTTGTTTCGGTTCCACCGTTGTCTACAAATCCGTCCTCACCGAGTTTCTTTTCTTCAGCTTGCGCTTTTTCTGCCTTACTTTGGAAAACTACGACGATACCATTACCAGCTATGATGTATTCGTTCTTGGAGAGTTTCAGAATCAATCCGCCACCTTCTGGCCATTTGCTTCCATCTGTAGCACGTGGATCCCATGGTAGCGTGAAGAAATGGCGGCAGGTCATGGTAATATCTCCATCTTCAATGATGCGCTCTTTATCTTCCTGGTCGAAGAGTAATCCCCAGTTTTTACCCTTTCCCTGATGCTGGAGCAGGAGAGGAGAGAGCTGGTTGATAACCTTGTATGAACGTCTGAGACTGTTCTTCACCTTGTAGTTAGCTTCATCGAGAGCAAACGGACTGAAACTGATGGCATCTGTTTCGCCGAAGGTATAATATGCCTTTACGCCGCTGTTAGCATCGCATTTCACTTCTGGTGTGAAGAAAGGATTGTCGGCACGCTTGTATTTCTCTACCCATCCCTTGTAACCGGTATCATAGATGTCTGGTGCAAAGATGTCGATGCTTGGTGCGCCACATTTCCATATATCAATCAGATGGGCAAGTGGTCCGGCAGAAGGATATTCGCCTGGTTTTCTGCCACGACTGTTCATTGCAGCATTTACATACATCGGAATATTGTAGATGGCTTTGCCTGCTGAGGCTAGCTGCTCTACATATTTAGCATAGTAATATGCCTGGAATTTCTCGTCAGCATAACGGTCTGTTCCGAAAACTTCTGCCCATGTACCTTTCTTCTTGAGCTTGAGTGCCTTGAGTAATGGGGCAGGAACGGGTTGTCTGTAAGCTTTTTCGGCAAGAGGAGAATGGTCGCGGGCAGATTCGAGCATGCCGATTTCGTTTTCTACCTGCATCATGATAACGGTATTCTCCTGACTGTCTACGGCTTTGATGTGTTTCATCAGTTCGCAGAATGCTCGTTTGTCTGCTTGAAGCAGGTTGTCGCTGAAGGCAGTGCATATCTCCAATGGCTTGCCATTCTCGGTGAGTGAACGAGGGAAACGCTTGGTGTTTTCCTTTACCCATAGTGGAGCATAGCAGCTCATAGAGTTCTTCCAGGCACCAAACCATAGGAAGACAATCTTCAAGTCATGCTTACGGGCTGTTGTGATGACGCTGTCTACGAGTGCGAAATCATATTTGCCCTCGTCAGGTTCAACAAACTCCCAATATGCAGGAACGAAGACAGAGTTGACTCCGCTATTCTTCATCTGTTTCAATGCTTTTCTGATGTCGGCAGGACTCGTTGCGGCAGAGTTGCTCAATTCGCCAGCCAGGAGAAGCATCGGCTTGTCATTGACAACAAGCTGGGTTGCAGAGCCTTGCTTCTGCAGTTTCACTCCAGCTTGTATGTTGATGCAGCATAATAATGCTAGAAAAGATAATACGATCTTATTCATAAATCTTCATTTTTGAAAAGGTTTGAAAATACTTGAGACAGGTATTGCGCCATTCCTTGGCGTTTTCCAACTGCACATTGAGCAATGAATCGGTATGTTGCCATTCCTGTTCATGACCCTTCATATACTGTTTGGCTGAGGTGTGCCAGAAGTCGCGATATACTTCAACCATCGCTACACCCATGTTGTACTTCATGCAAAGTTCCTGCCAGAGGGTGCTTCCTGATTTCATTTTGTAATCCCAAGCTACATGATGGAACCATAGGAGATATTCTTCTGGGCAAGTCTCGATGTTGTCATACAGACTGCGATATGGTTCCGGATACTGACCTACGGCATCTGTACCTTTGGATGAGCGGTCGAAACCTACACCCTGGGCATCTGCCTTGTGATAATAAACCGGGCACCATTCCAGAGGATAACTTGCGATGAAACCATCAGGTTCAGGACCGTAGTGGTGGTCGAACTTGAAGATATGATGCAAACCCAAAGGCATCATATAGTTGACGCAAGCTTCGCGGGAAGTCATCATCATCATCTCTACAGGTTTGGTGAACTTCTCGTCCTGGTTTTCGTAGGTCTGTACGAGCCATTCATGAGCAATCTCTTCAGCTGTAAGTGAAGGATTCCATGCCAATCGGCCGAAGGCATACCAGTTTGCCTGTGAGAAAGGATGACCACACCAGTTGGCATCATCACCGATATTGGCTACACCTGAGATTCCAACCAGTTTGTTTGGATTGACAAAATCAAAGAATTCCTTCCACATTGGGGCGAGATAGGTGAGGTGTTTAGACTGTCCGAGATATTCCTGGGTAATCTGAAGTTCTGCTATCTGAGGTGTCTGTCTGATGTTGTCGAAGATAGGAGCGTATGGCTCACGTGGCTGGAAGTCGAGCGGGCCGTTCTTTGACTGGAGGATTACATTGTCACGGAACTTGCCATCCATACCTTTGAATTCGCTGACAGCTTGCTTTACGCGGTCTTCTCCTTTATGATTAGCACCATAAACAAAGCTTCTCCACATGATGATGCCTCCGTATGGTTTGACGGCATCGGCAAGCATGTTAGCTCCATCGGCATGTGTGCGGTGGTAGTCGCCAGGACCAGGCTGTCCTTCAGAATTAGCTTTTACGAGGAAACCGCCAAAGTCAGGGATGGCAGCATAAATCTCCTTTGCTTTCTTCTTCCACCACTGTTGTACCTTTTTATCCAATGGGTCTGCAGTCTTGGTGTAGCCTAAAGCCATAGGCGAAGCGAAGTTGATGCTGAGGTATACCCGGATGCCATAAGGACGCAGGATGTTGGCGATGACTTTCACCTTATTAATATATTCTGCAGTCATCATCTTTGGCGATGCGTTTACATTGTTCAGTACGCTTCCGTTGATACCCAAAGAGGCGTTGGCACGGGCATAGGTGATGAGACGGTCGTGAAGACTCTTGCTGATGCTGCCACCCTTACCGTTTTTGCCGAGTTTGATTTCTTCCCATTTGAAGATGCTCTTTCCGGCATAGCCACGTTCGATGCTGCCATCGAGATTATCCCAATGGTTGAGGATGCGGAGACCCACTTGTGGTTTCTCGGTTTTATCTATAGCTTTACTGAAGTTCTGCTGATTGCCGCTACCTGTGTTGTAGGCATCGGTGTTCTGAAGTCGAATCAGCTCGTAGGCACCGTAGAGCAAGCCGATAGGATTGCTGGCGGTGATAGTTGCTTCGTACTGAATGTTGTCGCCTTGCTGTGCAGGACGGGCATAGAGGTGATAGCCCTCGCCAAGATTCAGAGCCTTGTCTATCTTTAGCTCAACATTCTTGCCACGCCAGTTGTTTTCCAACTCCTGCTTGGCAATCTTAGCTGTTGCGTCATCAGGCAACTGTGAGATGACTTGGCATGAGTTAGCATACTGCTTTCCGAGCCATAACTGTGAACCATCACTCTGTGCAGAAACATGGAGTGATGTAAGTACCGTAAATAAAAAAATAAGGTATTTCTTCATATCTTTGCAGATCGTTAGTTTGTATTATTATTGTTTCTGCTGCAAAGATACGAAAAAAATACCTTATTCTCTTCTATTTGTTGTTTATTTCTCATTTCTCTTTGTTTCAGCATATTCACTTGGTGAAATGCCATAGTGTTTCTTGAACACTGTAGAGAAATGGGTCTGGTTGTTAAATCCCACAGAGTAAGCTACTTGCGTGATATTAATCTGTCCTTCTTCGATAAGACGTGCTGCCTGCTCTAATCGTAAGTTACGGATGAATTCACCGGCAGAGACGCCTGCTATTTCTTTCAGCTTACGGTGCAGTTGGGCACGGCTGATACCGACATCCTCTGTCAGTTTTTCAACGTTGAGGTCTGGGTCGGCCAGGTGCTCGTTCATATATTTCATCACTCTCTCCATGAGAGCATCATTATTTCCTTTTACCTGTATCTGCTCAATCTTAGCCTTCTGTCCCTGTGCACCGCTGTATTTGCCACGGATGCGTCGGACATTGTCTACCAGATTGTCTATGAGAATATGAAGTTCTTCCATATTGAATGGTTTAGCCAGGAAGGCATCAGCACCCTTACGCAATCCCTCTAGTCGGTTCTCTACCTCGCTCTTGGAGGTGAGCAGGATGACTGGAATATCGCTTACGTTAGAGTTACTCTTTATCTTCTTGAGCATGGTAACACCATCCATTTCCGGCATCATCACATCGCTTATCACGAGATCATATTTGCCGGTGAGCAACATCTTGAGACCCTCCTTTCCGTTGCAGGCATGTTCAAATCGGTACCAGTCGCTCAGTTCAGTCTTGATATAATGTGCTATCTCGGCATCGTCATCTACTATCAGGATATTGAAATTGCGGTTGGCTTGCGTTCTTTTACCGGTGGATTCGGCAGTTTTTGTACCGTCCTCCTGCAGAATCTCCTCTGGTTTGAGGTGTTCCTTGCCCAACGGAATGTTTACCTCGAAGCAGGAACCCTTGATTCCGTCAGTGCGATTATAGGCTCTGATAGTTCCTCCATGCATCTTGACGAGGGCTCTGCAGAGGTTCAGACCAATTCCAGTTCCCTCGATATGAATGTCGCTGTTGTTATTGCCTTGATAGAAACGGTCGAAGAGGCGGTCAGTCTTTTCTTCCTTCAGTCCGATACCTGTATCTTCAACCTTGATGATGGCACTCTCTTTGTTCTTTCCTATGATAAGCGTAATGTCGCCACCGTCTGAAGTATACTTCATGGCGTTGGAGAGAAGGTTGGAAATAACCTTGTCAAAGTTGATGCGGTCTATCCATACTTGCAGGTTACCTTCCTCCTTCAGACTCTCGTCTTCCTTCAGGCTCAGGGTGATGCTGCGCTCCTGGGCATTGAAGTTGTAGAGTGATACGATGCCACGCAGGAACTCCTTGAGGTTGGTCTTCTGGCAATGCAGGTGCATCTGGTTCTTGTCTATCTTGCGCTCGTCAAGAATCTGGTTAACCAGAAGTAGAAGCCGCTTGGCATTGCGGTCTATCGTATCGATATCCTGTTTGCTTTCTGGGTCTTCTATTCTAGTCTTCAACTTGTTGAGAGGTCCCATAATCAGTGTCAACGGTGAACGGATGTCGTGGGTGGCATTGATGAGGAACTGCATCTTGGTTTCCTCCAAGTCTGCTTTGCGACGGCGTTCGTAAGTATAGAATACGTATAGAACAGCACTCACGATGGCCAGGAAATAGAGAAGATAGGCCTCTGGTGATGCATACCAAGGGTCACAAACCTTGATGTTGATGACGGTTGGCTTCTTCGAATATTGGCCATTGCTGGTAGCTCTTACTTCCAGCTTGTAATTGCCAGGCTTCAACTTGTTGAAGGATACAGCATTGGCCCCCTCATTGGTGCTGCTCCAGTTGCCGCCATTGATGCGATATTGGAAACTGATATTATCAGTGTTCTTATAGTTGAGCAGTGAGAACTCCAATGTGAATGAGTTTTCTGAGTATGGTATCTTGAAGTTGTCGCTGAGACAGTTGGTTGCCTTTCCGGCTATGATGAAGTTGGTAAGATATACGTTACCCATCTCCATCTTGTTGGCTCTTACCACATTAGGATAGAAAGTGGTGATGCCGTCGCTTGTGCCGAAGGCTATCATGTCGTTGGCAGTATGCATGGCAGAACCTAATACATACTCACGTGTGGTGAGTCCGTTGCCATTGATGTGTCCGATGAATCGTTTGGCGTTTTGATCATACTGCCAGATTCCCATGGTTGTGCTAACCCAATAGTCGCCCTTGTGGTCTCTTACGATACCACATGTCTGCTTGCCTGTTAAGGCTTCTGCATGAGGGAAGTCTACCACCTTGTTCTTTTTGCGGTCGAAGAGATAGAGCCCTTTTTCTGTACCCATCATGATATCTCCGTCCTTTCCTTCACAAATGCCATTTATCTGCTTGTCTTTTAGGATATTGTGCCATCCGAAATCCTTGAAGCTGAGTGTCTGCGTGTTGAGGCAGGATACACCGTTGGCTGTACCAATCCATAAATGTCCGGTGTGGTCAAGAGCCATACTGCGAACCCAGTCGTTGCAGAGGTAACCTTTTTTACCTCGGGTACTCATATTGAGGATCTTTACGTTACCGGTTTCCACATTATATATATATAGTCCCTTACTGTAGACCGAAATATAGAGGTTTCCCCGATTGTCGTCGGTCATACAGTAGATGCCGGCACTGGTAAAGCTGATTTTCTGCTGGTAAGCTCCGGTATATGGATTATAGCTGTAGAGTGCACTACCATTGCTGATCCAATAGCTGCCACGTTTGTCTTTGTAGATGATACAGGTTCCGGCAGGTGATTGAGGATGAGCGATAATCTTTCCAGAAGCATCAAAGCAGAAGACGCCACTGTTTTGTACGGTACACCATGTTTCTCCTCTATCGCCTGGCGCAATAGAGGATACACTACTACCTATTATATAGTTTTGTGCTGAGAAACTCCATGAGTTGAATGCCTGTTGGCGCTGGTTGATGAGATAGAGTCCCTTTTTATAGCATCCTATCCAGAGGTTGTTGTCCTTGTCTTCGATGATGTCATTGACGAAGGCGGTGGATAGATTGAAGTTGCTGTTGCTACTTTCCAGTTGCTCCACCCGGTTGCTGCCTTTCCTGATCAGCAATACTCCATGCTCAGAGGTACTGATATAGAGGTTTCCCTCATGGTCGAAGGTTGCATTATTGATGGTTACGTTATTGGCGTAGGTGCCAAAGTCGTAGCCCGCATCTGCTATTCTGCCTGTTTTGTAGTCATAATAGATGATGCCATACATACATACAATGAGCAGGGTTTGTGGACGATGCTGAATGAAAGCCACTGGCGCTCCGTATGGCGATTTGAAGTCTTTGCGGTTTACCTTTCCTTTGTTTTCGATGAATCGTGTAAAGGTGGATAGGTGACTACTCTGCCATAGATTGTGCTGCTGGTCTTCATAGATATGGGTAAAGAATACGTCAGAGTCGCGCTCTGCGTATTGTCTTTCCTGCTTAATCAGGAACCGTTTGTCTGATGCTCGGGTAGAAGCTACTTTCTTTACGGAATAAAGTCCGTAGCCGGCTGTTCCCAACAGAATATCACCACGGTGATTTTCTACGATAGAGTAGATGCGTGGCTTTCTGCCATCAGGAAAATTGAGACGAGTGAAGTCATTCGTCTCATAATTATAGCGCATCAGTCCCTTGGCACTACCTATCCACAGGTCTCCTTTCTTATCAACAAGGAGATCTGAAATGATGTTGTCTGTGATTGATGTCGTATCCTTCTCGTCGTGCAGATAGTTGGTGAATCTATAACCATCAAACTTATTCAGTCCATATTCCGTACCTACCCAAATGTATCCGTACTTATCTTGTACGACACAGTTGATGAGTGAACTGGACAGTTTGCCTGATGTGAATAATTCGCCACCATCAGCCCATAGCATGAGCGAGGCAAGACACGCAATAAGTGCTGCAAGGCATTGTTTTGTATACTTCATATTTCTTAGTCGTTTGCTAGTCCTATTAGTTATTGTTGCTGCAAAAGTAGTAAAAAACTGCGAAAGCAACAAATAAAAATGCGATAATATGTTTCGTTTTCTGTTGTTTCTTTATCTTTTCTGTTTTTCTTTTGTCTCTGAAACAAATAGAAATGTTCTGGTAACTATATATAAAAGAGTTTTCAATAGTTTTTTGTACATTTGCAACGTGAAAAGCGGATTGTAACTAACAAAAATGTAATAACAATGACCAAACAGACAATAAAGATTTTATCGTTGGCTCTCTTGCTGGCAGGAAGTAGTAGCTTGACTTTCGCACAGAAAGTGTGGAAGGGTTCTTGGGCGACTGCTGTTGAATGGACTGGTAAAGGGGATATGCCTAAGGAAAGCTTGAGCAACCGTTCTTGCCGACAGGTAGTTCATGTATCCTTTGGAGGTGAGGAACTCAGAGTGAAGCTCAGCAACGAGCAGAGTAAGGAACCCGTGGAAATCAAATCGGTGTATATCGCAGATACAGATGTGACTAGCAACTGGGGTATCCATGGCAAGACAGTGAAGTATCTTAGATTTAATGGTAAGAAGAATGTAACCATTGCTCCTGGTAAGGCTATTTATTCGGATGAATTGAAGTATGCCCTGAAAAGCGGACAGCGTCTTTCTATCACCATTGATTATGGTAAGCAGACTCCCGAGAATGCTACTTCGCATCGTGGGTCCCGTACTACTTCTTATATAGTAAACGGTTTGCATCGTACGCCTAAGCCGATGGATAAAAGCTATGTAGAAGGAGAAAAGGTGGACCACTGGTATAATCTTTCTTCTATCGAAGTGAAGACCAGTAAGGCTACCCCGGTAGTGGCTATCCTCGGTAACTCGATTACAGATGGTCGTGGAAGTACAACCAATCAGCAGAACCGTTGGACCGATTTCCTATCGGATGCTCTGAATGCGGAGAAGCCATACGGTGTGTTGAATCTTGGTATCGGTGGCAACTGCGTAGTGGAAGGCGGATTGAGCGAACCAGCCATGAAGCGTTTTGACCGTGATATCCTGGGACAGACAGGTGTAGATAAGCTCATCATCTTCGAGGGAACTAACGATATCGGTTGCTGCGGCGGTAATTATGAGCATGTAACAGATACCCTGATTGCCTGCTACAAGGTGCTGATAGCGAAAGCCAAGGCAAAGGGAATCAAGGTGTATGGCGGAACCATCACCCCAACCAAGGGAAACGGATGGTATTCTTTCTGGCATGAGGCGATGCGACAGACCGTGAACGAATGGATCAGAAAGAGCGGTGCGTTCGACGAGGTTATCGATTTCGATGAATTGACCCGCGACCCGAAAGACCCTCAGCGTCTGAAGGCTGAGTATTCTGACGACTGGCTGCATCTCAATCCGAAGGGATATGAGGCAATGGGCAAGTTTGCCGCAGAGAAATTGAAGTAAATGTTATAAATGCACCTAATATATAATAAGGTGTAAACTTAATGACTTGATAAAATATGGAACAGACAACTGTATCACAGGAATCTAAGGGATTCTACAAACTGAATTGGCTACAACGCATCGGATTCGGATCTGGAGACTTGGCACAAAACCTCATCTACCAGACCATCTGTATGTATCTGTTATTCTTCTACACCGACATCTACGGACTCAATCCGGGTGTGGCTGCCACCATGTTCTTGGTGGTTCGCTTGGTCGATGTACTCTGGGACCCATTGGTGGGAACTTATGTAGATAAGCATAATCCACGTTGGGGTAAGTATCGTTCTTATCTCGTCCTGGCGGGTTTGCCACTCACCGTACTTGCCATCCTCTGCTTCTGGAATGGTATGGAGGGACAGACAGAAACCATCAAGCTCATCTATGCTTACGTAACATACGTAGGCTTGTCAATGCTCTATACATTGATTAATGTGCCTTACGGAGCATTGAACTCATCTTTGACCCGCGATACAGACGAGATAACCATTCTCACCTCTGTACGAATGTTCATGGCAAATGTGGGTGGACTCTGTGTATCGGCAGGTGTTCCAATTCTGGTAGCCATGCTTGCAGCAGCCAAGGATCTCCCTATCGAAATGGCGCTCTTCATGGGCTTGGGCTCTCTGCCATCCTTCATCTTTATGCCGCTGGTTCCTGCCATCAAGAAAAAGGTAGGCAAGAAGAATATGTTCTACATCTTCCTTACTGTGGCTATCGTGGGTATGGCGATGCTTTATTTCATCAGCAAGATGGGACCTGTAAAGGATCATATCACGCTGGTTTATATTGCACAGTTCATCAAGTCAACAGGTGTTATCGTGGCTACTGGATATATGTGGACCTTGATTCCTGAGGTCATCTCTTTTGCAGAATATACCAGCGGCAAGCGTATTGCCGGTATCGTCAATGCCCTGACCGGTATCTTCTATAAGGCTGGTATGGCTTTGGGTGGTGTTGTTCCTGGTGCAGTTCTTGCATGGACCGGTTATCAGGCAGCTGCTGCTCAGGAGAGCAACTCACTTCCTACCGACAGTAATGCCTGGTTTGTTGCCATGCTGATTTTTGCCCTGGTAGGTTTCGCCCTTCTGGTATTCTGCTTTACCCAGACCAAGGAACGTGTGGTAATGGATGAGAAGGAAACCAAGAACGTTAAGGTGAGCGACCTGTGGACAGAATTCTTCCACAACCGTCCTCTCCGTATCGTGGCTCTCTTCTTTATCACCGCCTTCGCCATGATGTCGGTAGGTAATGCTGCCGGTGCTTACTTCATGAACGATCTGGAGCAGCAGACTCCTCTGGCACAGGAAGGCATCCGCTGGCTGGTATGTGTGATTCCTGCCATCCTGCTTGGATTGGCAATGTTCATCATCTCTAAGTATGAGTTGACCGATGAGGTCATCGACGACATCAACAAGAAGATTGAAGCTCGTCATCAGGAAGAAAAATAAAATAGAATTAAAATTTAGATAATCATATAGAAGGAGAGAATCCCTGTATTCTCAAATTCTGGAAAACAAGTGTACAATGAAGAAAATTTCAACTTTTGCCTTGGGATTGATGCTTGCTTCTGCAGCTTTTGCCCAGAAAGGTAATAACGCTCCAATTCCAACATTCCAGGAAGCTATGGGTAAGTATTTCCTGGTTGGTGCAGCCGTTAATACTTCTCTGACAGACGGACAAGACCCGGCAGGTGAGGAAGTAGTGAAGAAACAGTTTAACCAGGTGGTTGCCGAGAACTGTATGAAGGGCGAGGAAAATCATCCGGAGGTGAATCGCTTTGATTTCACCGATGGCGATAAGCTGGCTGACTGGGCAGAGAAGAACGGCAAGACCTTGATAGGTCATTGCCTGGTATGGCACTCTCAGCCACCTAAGTGGATGTTTACCGATGATAAGGGTAATCTGGTAAGCCGTGAAGTGCTCATCGGCAGAATGTATAATCACATCATGAATGTGGTTACTCATTATAAAGGTAGAGTAAAGGGATGGGACGTAGTGAACGAGGCTTTTGAGGATGATGGCTCTTACCGCAAGTCTCTATATTATAAGATTATCGGTCCGGAGTTCATCGAACTGGCTTTCCGCTTTGCGCATGAGGCTGACCCTAACGTAGAGCTTTACTATAATGATTATTCTACTTCGAAGCCAGCTAAGCGAGAGGCTATCTGCAAGCTGGTTCGCGATTTGAAGGCGAAGGGTCTCCGTATCGATGCTGTAGGTATGCAGAGCCACAATGGTTTTGATTATCCTGATTATGCTGAGTATGAGAAGAGCATCGAGGCTTTTGCAGGTGAAGGTGTCAAGGTGATGCTGACTGAGCTGGATATGAACATGCTTCCTAATCCGGAAGGATTCGGCGGTGCGGAAATCAGTCAGAAGTTTGAACTTCAGAAGAAGTACAATCCATACGTGAAGGGACTTAACAAGAAGGCACAGAAACTCTTCAACCAGCGTTATCTCGATCTCTTCAAGATTGTAGAGCGTCACAAGGATGTCATCAGTCGTGTTACCTTCTGGGGTGTCAACGATGGTCACTCTT
>OIYG01001900.1_pt1 | contig 14608 bp, 13 predicted proteins | sample 1587861 | NCBI WGS metagenome assembly OIYG01 (sample SAMN03283272) | human gut metagenome | biome: human-associated habitat; material: feces | host: Homo sapiens | place: Peru | collected 2012 | reverse complement strand
TCCGGCTGGTTCCGCTTCTGCGGATATGTGCTTTAATTTTGAAAATTGCTATAATATCCCGGCAACCGTGCTTACTGCACCAATCATCACTGAAAAAATCAGTGAAAAATTACCGCATAATCCAACTGCCCAATCATGATCTGGTCAACAATTGAAAATGATGACTGCAGCATACTTTGCAATGTGACAGGAATTGCTATTTTACACAGCGATTTCAAAAACTTTGACATTATAATTTCCTCGTACTTTCCCTTTTTATTAAATCAACCGGCAACACGATTTCTGACTTATATTCTGTTCCATCGCGCATTGCCTCCAGACATTCAATTGCCGTTTTCGCCCTTAAGTTTGCTTCCTGATGAATTGTTGTGAGGGAAGGATTGCTTTCCTTGCTTGCCATGCTATCATCAAAGCCGATAATCTGGATATCCTCTGGAATCCGAATGTTCTTTCCTTGCAAAAACTTCATAAATTCAAGTGCATAAAAATCGGACACTGCAAAAACAGCGGTAACATTGCTTTTTAACAGCTGCATATATTTATCCTCATAAAAGCACATTCTTTCCTTTTCTGTCTTTGGTATCTCCCATCTATAGGTTTCTCCTTGTTCAAAGGCTTTGCGAAACCCCTCGATTCGCTCTTTATCCATGCAGATGAAATTATCTGCTATGCATAATGCTTTTTTATGTCCCAGTTCCTTTAAATATTTCCCAGCCTGATAGCCGCCGTCATAATGATCGATGACCAGATTTACTACCTTTGAGCATTTTTCAAAATAGCCATCATACACTACAAACGAAATCCTCATCTGATTTCTAAGGCTTTCATAATCAGCTTCACAAAATCCAATCAGAATCAGTCCATCCATATTCCACATGGATGCAAATACCGGAATCTCTCTGATATCAGATGTCGTTTTTATCATCAGAAAATATCCTTTTTCATTAACCTCATGGGAAAGGGCATTCAGCGATGACATCACAAATCCATTCTCTAACACCCTGCCCTCATATTTTTCAAGGTCATTCACTACCACTCCGATGATTTTTGAATTATTCCTCGCAAGCAAAATGCCAGCCATATTCGGGATATATCCTGACCGCTCAAGTTCCTGCTGGACTCGTTTTACCGTCTTGTCTGAAATCTTTTCTGTTTTGCCGTGAATTACTTTTGAAACAGTAGCAGTACTAAGACCTAACGTATCTGCAACATCTACGATTCTAATCCTGTTCGGTGTCATTTCCATTCCTTCTTCTGTGGCATTATAATTATATGGTACATGATAAATGTGAAATTTACAAAGGTTAAGCGCGTAACCCGCTACAAAATTTGCGTTCGATTTTTGTGATGTTTTACGAATGTATTACGCATTTTCAGCAATCTGAATACACATGAAAGCTACTTATGGACATAAAAATGACAGGCAGTTTTTTTCACCGTGAAGGAAAGATTCCATCATGGGTTAATCATTTATGACATTCTTATTTTAACAGGTAAGACAAAAAGTAAAAATAATTGATATTATTGTATATAAGGGCCGTTCACAGTAGCGGCATTAAAGATGGAGCGTACAAATACATTGTGACTGGCGTGCAAAAGAACAGCGGGCCAAAAGCTGTGCGCTTTCAGGCAGAGGGCGTTGACAGGGAAAGTAAAGCCCATGACCATAACGAAAAAACAGAGAAGCGAGCAATGAACAAAAATAGCGGCCAAAGTGACAAATGTAAAAACCTGGCAGCTGGTGCCCCCTTGACAAAAGAGAAAGCTGTGATAAAATGGTTCAAAAATGAACAAAATACAGAAAGGAGAATGCGCTATGCAGCTGGTCAACCCGCTGGAGCAACAGAACGCGGTAAAAACGTTATATTCTGAATTTGTCAGCCCGGTGTGCGCTAAATATGGCTTAACGCGCATTGAGCTGGATATTTTGCTGTTTTTGGCGAACAACACCCGCTATGATACGGCAACCGATATTGTGGAGGTTCGTTTTTTAGCAAAATCTCAGGTGTCGGCGGCAATCAAAAATCTGGAAGCCCGCGGCTGCCTGCGGCGGGAATACCAGCTGGACAACCGCAAAACTGCCCACCTGCGCCTGTGTGACCCCGCGCAGCCGATGATAGCGGCCGGGCGCAGCGCACAGGAACAGTTTGGTGCGGCGCTGCTGGATGGCTTTACCCCCGAAGAGCTGGAGCATATGCAGCGCAGCATGGAGCGCATCCGCAAAAACGTGGAAAAGTATCTGGAGGATAAAAACAATGACAATGTTGATTAAATTTATCGTGTGCTTTATTGCCGGCATCGGCGCGGGCCTTGGCACCGGCTTTGCGGGCATGAGCGCGGCGGCGGTCATCAGCCCGATGCTCATTACCTTTTTGGATATGCCCGCTTACGAGGCTGTGGGCATTGCACTGGCCAGCGATGTGTTGGCCAGCGCGGTCAGCGCTTATACCTATGGCAAAAACAAAAATCTGGACATCCGCAACGGTGTTGTGATGATGGTATCGGTTTTGTGCTTTACCATGGTGGGCAGCTGGATCGCCAGCCAGGTGCCCAACAGCACGATGGGCAGTTTCTCGGTATTTATGACATTCCTGCTCGGCGTTAAGTTTATTGTAAAGCCGGTTATGACCACCAAGAACGCAATGGAAGCGGTAGACCCCAAAAAGCGGTTTGTACAGTCGGTGATCTGTGGTGTGATGATCGGCTTTATCTGCGGGTTTATCGGTGCAGGCGGCGGCATGATGATGCTGTTGATCCTGACCAGTGTGCTGGGGTATGAGCTGAAAACCGCTGTGGGTACCAGCGTGTTCATTATGACCTTTACGGCCTTTACCGGTGCCGTCAGCCACTTTGCCATCGGCGGTATGCCGGATCTGTGGTGCCTGGTGTTCTGTGTGGGGTCCACGCTGTTGTGGGCGCGCATTGCCGCACGCTTCGCCAACAAGGCCAGCCCCGCCACCTTGAACCGCGCCACCGGCGTTGTGCTGGTTGTGCTGGGGGTGGCGATTATGGGGGTAAACTATATTAAATAATTAGGAATGAGTAATTAGAAATTAGCAATGAAAGGAAAAAGCGCACAGCGCCGATAGATCGGGCGCTGTGCGCTTTTTTATATCGTTTAGTAAATCGATTACTGGATGTCGGAGGAAGAGTCATCGGAGGAAGCTTCGGTGGATTCTTCGGCTTTCTCGGTGGGGTCTTCGGGCAGGGGCTCGTTATCTTTGGCGAGGGCGGCGTTCAGGTCGTCTTCGCGCATCTTGTTGATGGTGCTTTCAATGGTAAAGCACTTGTTCAGCGGCTGGTAGATGCACAGCAGGGCAGGAAGCATCGGCAGCCAGAAGTTGGTGAACGGCAGAATGATCGTCGTCAGCGGGAAGAACAGCAAAATGGCGCCCCAATACACGGCTTTGATGGCGATGGCACCCAGGCTGCGGGGCAGGTAGCCCAAGAACAGCAGCAGGCTGTTTTTCAAAATGCCGTACAGCGGCAGATCTAGCAGGGCAATCTGCGGCCAGATGTAACTTTCCAAGCCCAGCGTTACCACAAAGCTTAGGATCAGCAGCACCCAGGTAACAATACCGGCGCTAATGACCGACATGTGGAACAGGGTAAAGATCTGCATCGAAAGCACCAGACCGGTCAGCATGCCGGGAACCAGGCTTTCCCTGGCGTTGCGCTTCCACACGCGGCGGTAGGTTTCCCACCAGTAGCCAGGTTCATCGCGCAGGCTGCGCAGCACGGTATCAGCCATGGCGCTCAGCTCCGGGCCTGCAATCAGGCCGCCGATGATACCGGCCAGCAGCATGAACAGCAGCGCGTGCGTTTCAACGGCAAAAAACATACCGATAATGAAAGGCAGGCAGCCCAGGAAAGCCAGGAAACCGGCGCGGAAAAAGCTCCACATATCGCGGCCCATAATTTCGGCCAGGCGGGCAACACCCTTTTTGCGCGGGGCGTCCGGGCGCACGCCCGGTCCGGGACGGGTAAAGCGGTCAGAAGAAAAAAACAGTCCCATGGCGGTAGAATCTCCTTTGTTTTAACAAGCACTGCGCTTGAAATATACTTATTTATTATATCAGTGTTGGCGGCCAAGAGCAACAAAAAAATGCGGGTGGGGTGTGGGCGGTATGCCGCGGTGATATGTAAAATCTGGTTTTAATCTTTACAAATCATTACAAAACAAGTACAATAAATCTATACGTTGCCCGGAGCTTTGGGCCGGGCAGGATTTTATCCATCCAGCTGTATGAGCAGAAAAGAGGACCCAGCCGATGAAACGTAATATCCTTTGCACTCTAGCCGTTATGGCAGCTTGTGCGATCCTGGTTGCCTGCGGCAAAACCGATGATCAAATCTCGCCCATTACGCCGGAATCCAACGCCGCCAGCAGCGAGGCCGAGGCTACCCCGGAACCCACCCCGACCCTGCCCCCGTATGAAGCCAACGTGCTGACCGGCGAGGCTAAAGGCGAAAATTATCCCGAGGGCCAGCGCATTACCGCCCTTATGGTGAACAATCTTGTGGACGCCCGCCCGCAGCGTGGCCTTTCCAAGGCGCAGATGCTGTTTGAAATCAAGGTGGAAGGCGGCATCACCCGCTTTATGCCGGTGTTCAATGATTACCACGATATTGATGAGATTGGCCCCATCCGTTCCGGCCGTGACCAGTTCTTCCAGCTGATCCTGCCCTGGCAGGCCCTGTATATCCACGAAGGCCAGTCTGTTGTCATGCAGCAGTACGCCCTGGATTATGATTACGGCCTGCTGAACAACAACGATGGTGCTTCCGGCTACCGTGATTACAACCGTGTGAACTGGCGCGGCCTGAGCTATGGCAACGGCCTGGCACTGGAACACACGATGTACACCAGCGGCGAAAACATTGAAAAGTATATCACCAACAACAATGTGGATATGAACCGCACCTACAATTCCACTTTCTTTAACTTTGTGGATTACCGCCAGGATAACCCGGTGCGCGACCTGACCCAGTCCAAGGATTCCGAACTGACCACCAAGGACGGCCCGGTGGTGAAGGACGGCGAATATGTGGAGATCAGCCACAGCCAGTCCTACAAGACCCGTTTCCTGTACGATAACACCAACAACGTCTACCTGATGCAGCAGAACTTCTCCGGCAGCTGGCGTGATACCATTGACGAAGAGTATAACGATTATCAGCTGCAGTTCCCCAATGTGATCGTTCTGTTCACCGATATCCACACCTACCCTGGCCACGAAGCCAAGGACCTGCAGTATGTGGAATACAGTTGGGGCGGCATCGGCTATTACTTCTATGGCGGCAAGTGCGAAAAGATCTACTGGCAGAAGGGAACCCCGCTGGAAGCCCTGCGCCTGTACTATCTGGACGAAAACGGCCAGTGCAGCGATACCCCCTGCGAGATCAACATTGGCAAGAGCTATGTGACCATTGTGGATGTGGACGAAGCCATCAACCTGAAGGTGGGCGACCTGACCGACTTTGACCTGGATGCCGCAACGGTAAGCGCTTCCAACACTTCCATTGATGCCGACGCCAAGGCGGGTGAAAGCCTAGGCGCTTCCACCACTGACCTGGTCAGCGCAGCGCGCAGCAACCAGGCTGTGGGCAACACCGAAAGCAATACCCAGAGCACCACCCAGAGCACCACCACCAATACCGGCAATGACAGCCAGAGCGCGGAGTCTGCCCCCCAGCAGGACAACACCCCGCAGCAGGAACCCGCCGACCAGAGCAGCGCAGATGACACCGCCAGCGATGACAGCGGCGAAGATATCCCCTGGGCAGACTGAGCGTGACGCCGGAGCGCCACGCTCCTGCACCTCTCCTTTGAAACCACTCAATCGAAAAAAAGCATGTCCTCATGCCTTTTTTGCTCGCAAGGTATTCCAAGCGTCGGCGCATGTCTGCCGCTTGGAATAGCTTTTAGAATTTTTTTCGACAGTCTAAAGTGCCCGCCCGCAGGGCGGGTACTTTTTTGTAACAGGAGCCTGTATGACTGAGCGTTCAAACAAGAAAAAATATCCCCTGTGTGCCGCCGCCCTGGCGCTGACCCTGCTGTTGGCGGGCTGTGCCCCGGCAGACAGCGCTGTGGTGGCCACTGCGCAGCCCACGGCGGAACCGACGGCAGCCCCCACCCCCACGCCGGAACCCGAAGCCAACCCCCTGACCGGGGAGCAGGGCGATTATACCAACCAGCGCCCGGTGGCGGTCAGCATCCGCACCGGGGATGGCAGCACCCCCCAGTGGGGCATTGCTGCCGCGGATGTGCTGATCGAGGGCGTGACCGAGGGCAAGACTGCCGGGTTGACCGCGGTGTTTGCCAGTGTGGACAGCGTGGAAAAAGCCGGCCCGGTGGCCCCTGGGCGGGACCTGCCGCTGCAGCTGGTGCTGCCGCTGAATGCCGTTCCGGTACACATTAACAAAAGCGTGTATGCTTCTAACCTGCTGAATGTGCTGCAATACCAGGACCTGGACGGTTACCATGCGGGCACCGCAGGTTTTGCCTTTGACGAGGACCGCGCCAACAGCGGCTACCGGGAGGAAAACTGCTGGTACACCACCAAAGATATGATCAACACCGGCCTGGCAACCTATAACACTGATACCGCCGGTGCCAACATGCCGCTGTTCCACTTTGCCCAGCGTAAGGATCCGGAGCAGCAGAATGCCAAGAGCCTGTATATCACTTTCTCGAACAAGGATACCGAAGAGCTGGTCTATTCGCCGGAAGTGGGCCTGTACCTGAAAAACAATGCCGATGGCAGCCCCATGATGGATGCGGGCAATAACGAACAGGCAGCGTTCACCAACGTGTTTGTGCTGTATGCTTCCTCCGGCGTAAAGGATGACGGCGTGACCCGCCAGTATGACCTGACCGGAGGCACCGGCATCTACCTGACCAAAGGCGGGTGGGAGCCCATCCAGTGGACCAAGGGCGATGCCACAGCGCCGCTGCAGTTGACCGATGCCAGTGGTAAAACGCTGGATGTGAATCCCGGCAAGAGCTTTCTTGCCATCTGGGGCGGCTATTATGGCCAGGCTCTGCGCCTGCTGGACGGGGACGGTAACGAGCAGGCATTGCCGGAAAAACCGGCTCTGCTGGACAGCGCCGTGCCGGACGAAGCCGCCGAGGCTGCTGAGCTGGAACAGCAACGCGCCCAGGCCCTTGTGGATGCCCAGGACAAGCTGAACCAGGCCCAGACTGCCCTGAATGAAGCCCTGCAGGCCCAGCAGGATGCAGCCGGAACGGCAGACAGCTCCGATGACGATGCCGCCAGCCAGCGTGTGGCGGAGGCCCAGGCGGCCTATGACGCCGCCACTGCCGAGCTTGCCGCTTTGCAGCCCGCGGAGGAAACCGACGGGAACACCGAGCCCGCCGCCGACAGCGCCGAGGAACCCCAGAGCGAACCAGATTCAGCCAACGGGGAAAACGCAGGCTGACCCACAACAGAACCCAAAAATAAAATGCCGTCCCTGCCAAAACAGGGGCGGCATTTGGTTGATATTGGCGGTGTTGACGGGATTACTCTTCCGCACCGTCCAGGTAGCCGTAGGGCACAATGTCAAAGGCTTCGGCAATATGGTCGCGCATCCACATTTCGGCGTCCAGGCGCAGGCTGTAGCCACAGCCGGGGTCGGTCATCCATTCCTCCGGCTTGTGCTGCGGCAAAACGTGGTTGGCCATCATGTTCATGATCACGCCGCCGTGGGTGATGCAGGCAGCTTCCTCGGTATGGGTGCGCAGCTGGTATTCAAACAGCTTCATCAGCATCACGTTGGTGCGGTCGTAGAAGGCTTTGCGGTCCTCGGCACCATCGGGGTTGGTGCGGCTGGTGGGGTCCATCCACTGGGCAAACTCCGGGTCCTTGACCAGTTCAGTGATGGGGCGGTTTTCAAACTTGCCAAAGTTCATCTCCCGCAGGTCCTGCAAAATCGTGAGCTTGGCGTTGGGGAACAGCACTTCCGCCGTCTGCTGGGCGCGCAGCATGGGGGAGCAGAACACCAGCGGAACATCCGGATACTGGAACTTGGCTTTCAGCTCCTCCAGATGGGCGCGGCCCTCCGCGCACAGGGGCAGGTCTGTGCCGCTGCCGATATAGCGGCCGTCCAGGTTGCCCTGGGTCAGGCCGTGGCGGATCAGATGCAGTTTATAATATTTCAAAAACAAAACCTCCTGACGGATATATGTTGCAAAAAAAGATTACAAAATGGTTACAAAATAAGAACGGGTGAAAAAAGACACACAATATTTGTACAGGAAAACACGCGAAATGTCAATATCTAGTTTGTTGGGCCCGTTTTGAAGGAAATGCCGAAAAAATTGACAAAAAATTAGTGAATTTGATGTTTACAAATCGTTTTTTGGCAGATATAATTTACACCATGTAGAATGCAGTAGAGCCCACATTTGTGCCGCAGCAAAAAGCGGCGCACAAAAGCGCGGTTCCTGCCAATAGGATGCCTACCCGGCCCAACACGGCGCAGCGAACCCTTAAGCTACATTCCGGTGTGCTTTGGGGATTTCTGCGCATTTTGGGGTCTTTATCTGCCGCAAGCCCGGCAGGGTGTAAGGCGGCAGGCAGCGGTGCAAACCCGCAAGGCGGAAAACAGAACGGCGGGGGCGTGCCGGCCCCTAAGGTGCTGCAGGAACCGGCGAAACGTTCGGTTCCTGCACCCTGGCGATGCAGCGCAAACCCTGTGCGGCCTTTGCGCGCTGCGTTCTGGTAAAGTGTGAAGGATGGCTACAAGATGGCAATGGAATTTAACCGCATCATTACCCTGCTGCGCAAAGAGCGGGGCATTACCCAAAAACAGGCGGCGCAGGAGCTTGGTATCAGCCAGGCGCAGCTTTCCCATTATGAGAAAGGCATCCGGGAATGCGGCCTTGAATTTGTGGTGCAGATTGCGGATTACTATAATGTTTCCTGTGACTACCTTTTGGGGCGCAGTGCAGAGCGCAGCGGCCAGACCATCAAGGTGGAAGAACTGCCTGATGCCGGCGGCGCAACCTCCGGCAGCATTTACCGCGGCAGCGTGCTGCCCACCATGTATAAAAAGCTGATTGAAAATTCGCTGGACATTTTGTTTGACCGGTTGGATCAGTGCAAGGATAAGCGGGTGGTTACCTCCGTCAGCAATTATCTGATGCTGGCCGTCTACCGCATGTTCCGCCGCCTGTACCAGGCTGCGCCGGGCAATGTGGCCAGCATGTTCCGCGTAACGCCCGCCCGCTGGGAGCGTGACGCCGATGCCGCCATGTTCTTGCAGGAAGGTGAGCTTTCGGCCACCATGGCAGGGGAGAACGGCGCATGCCCCGACCCCGCTGCCTTTGAGATGAACACCGAGACCCTGGCCAGGGATTACCCGCGCCACGCCACCAGCCTGATGAACCTGATCAAGAACAGTGAGGAAGTCATCCGCAAGCACAATGCCTGAACCGGATGCCGCTGCAAAATAACAAAAATTCTGCCTGCCCCAAGGGATTGGGACAGGCAGTGTTTGTATAAGGGTGAACGGTGCGGCAGAGCTTACAGTTTGGCAAGCTCCTTACGGCAGGCTGCACAGATGCGCTTGCCGCGGAAAAGAATGCTATCCCCGGTTACTTCACCACACAGGTCACAGCAGCCGTCTGCGCGGTACTTGCGCAGCAGGATGGTATTACCATCGGTAAAGATTTCAAGGGGAGTATCAGTGGTGATACCAAACGAATCTCGCAGTTCCTTGGGCAGAACAAAACGGCCTAAGCTGTCAACACTGCGGATGATTCCAGTAGATTTCATAGGCTAACCTCTTTCATATGTAGTACATCACCCGGAAAAAGCGACGCAAATGCTTTTTGTATACACAGTATACCTTTAATTTCCACTGATGTCAATATTTGGCAATCGAAAAAATGAAATTTTCCGGCGTTTTTGACAAAAAAATAAAAATAACGTTTTATCGTGTATAAAAAATGCAATTTATGTACGTTTTGGTCATCTTTTGCTACAACTTTGATACCAGTACAGGATATGATACAGATAACGATGGCAGATTTGGAAAGGCTGGTGTGCAGGATGACAAGATACAAACAGGAAAGCGCAAAATACCGCAAAATAGTTGCGGTGGTCCTGATATTGTTGGCAGTGCTGGCGGCCGTTTGGCTGGCGGAAGGATGGTATACCAGGCATAAAACATCGGCGGCTGCAGCGGGTGCAAACCCCATCGGCCAGCTGCTGACCGGCCAGCCCGACCCGGCGGAGCCTTATACAGGTACCATCAGCCTGGTGGTGGCCGGGTATGACCGTTCGGCGGAGGACAGCGAAGAAGAGATCGGCCTGACGGATATGATCCTGTATCTGCAGTGGGACTGTGACCGGAACAAGCTGGAGGTGCTGCAGGTTCCGCCCAGCCTGTATGTGGGATGGAGCACCGGCCAGGCGGAAGCAGGCGAGGGAGAAGAAAACGCCGCAAACCCCACCGGCCAGGGCAGCACAACGGGGCGTATCAATGCCGTAGCCAGGGAGACAGGCGGTCTGCAGGGACTTTGCGATGAAATCACCGCCATGACCGGCCTGCCGGTGGATGGCTACCTTGGCATGGACCTGAACGGCCTGGGCGATATTGTGGAGTACATCGGCGGGGTAGAAGTGGATATTCCGCAGGAAATAGAGAACGGCGGTTCCTACCTGCCCAAAGGCAGGTACCTGTTGGACCGCAGCTCGGTGGAGTTCCTGGTGCGGGAACGCCGCAGCTATGCGTATGGTGATATGGATCGCCAGCGCGTGCTGCGCAGCGTGTTTGCCGGATTGCTGCGGTATGCCCAAAGCTGTACCCTGGTGGATGCCGCCAAGCTGGTGCCGGTCATTATGCCCTATATGCAGACCAATTTGGATATGGATACCCTGATGCAACTTGCCGCCAGCGCGGAGAGCCTGCAGGCAGAACAGGTGGTGTTTACCATCCCCAGTGCTTACGCGGTGCAGACGAACAGCGTCGGCGCGATTGTGTGGGACCCAGAGATTATGGCGCCGCTGCTGCGGGTGCGCTTTGGGCTGGACTGTGACCCGCAGGACCTGAACCTGCCCGCTCCCGCGCTGGAAGCCAGCGAAGCGGACGCGGGGGAGAGTTATGCCTATTCTGATTATATCGAAGGCAGCGTGCAGAACCTGAGCGAGCTGGCAGGCGGCGAGGAATGAATCTCCAGAGTCAATAGGAAAAAATTTCCGCACAAAAGTTGTAACAAAACGCAGAGCTGCATCGTTTTATTGAGTGAAACCAGGAACGAGAACATTTCCCCTGCATCACAGGCAGGGGCAGATTAAAGATAAGGCAGAACCGCATCCGGCAGGGCAGCACACAAACCGCCAGGCGGATGCGGGGGCGCCATAGAGTTGTAAGGAAGAAAAGATGGCAGTTTACAGAAAAAAGCAGCCTGCCCGCCGCCCGGCCCGGCATGGCTGGAAGCGGCACGCGCGCACAGGGATGTTCCTCTTCGCGTTTGCGCTGGTGGCCGTTACTGTGGGGGTGATTCTGCCCCACGCGGGGGTGATGAGCGCCGCAGCAGAGGGCGGCACGCTGACAGAGAAGATTTTTACCACCGTGCAGAACAAGAACCTGCCGGTAATCGCAATCGACCCCGGCCACGGCGGCACCGACCCCGGCAGCGAGGGCAGCGGCCTGTGGGAGTACGAGATGACCTGGCAGGTGGCCAACGAGCTGGTGGACCTGCTGGAGCAGGATGGCCGCTATGCCCCGGTGCTGACCATTACCGAGGAAGAAAGCCAGAACAGCGATATGCCGCGCGTGGAACCGGCGGAACGCGCCCAGCGCGCCAATGACGCGGGTGCGGTGCTGCTGTTTTCCATCCATGGCAATTCCGAGCCGAGCGGCACGGCCAGCGGCTTTGAATGTTACGCCATTCCGCCGGGGCAGCAATACCATGATGAGAGCGTGGCCCTGGCCCGCCTGACCGCCCAGAAGATCACCCAGACCGGCCAGCCCCTGCGCGGGCAGGACGGTGTGCGGTACATTTATTTTGATACATACGATAACCGCATGGTGTATGAATCCAGCGACGAGACCCCGCGCAATGAACCGACCTTCCGCCTTTTGACGGACGCCGACTGCCCGGCGGTGCTGGTGGAACAGTGCTTTTTGACCAACCCCCAGGATGCCGCCCGCCTTGCCACCCCCAGCGGCGCCAAACAGGCCGCAAAGGCGTATTATGAAGCAATATGCGAATGGATGAATAGTTAGGAGGTAGGAGTGAGGAGTTAGGAGTTGAATTAGGAATTTGTGGATTGGGTTAGGCCCTGCACAGAATTTTTCGTGACGAATTTTTTGCTATCTGTAGGGAACGAGCTATCTCCGGCCTGAGAGCCGCCTGGCGGCGGTTGGCCTCCGAACCGCGCCTGCGGGCACAGTAAATGTTCTGGACGGGAGAATTCTGTAACCTATAAAAAGAAAACGTTGATAAAACTGCAAAAATTGTGTATGATATTATGATCACAGCCAGGCGCTGAGACGCAGAGCTGAATTTGGTAAAAATCGGGTTCAGCTCTGCGTTACTTTTATTGGGAATCGTTTTGCATACGGGCGGGACGCTGTGAATACAAAATTATAGAGAAAGGAAAGGCTGAACATGAAGAACAGTGTATTTGTCATTGAACGCGCACGGGCGGAGGACGCGGCGGCGCTGCTGGAATACCTGAAAATTGTGGGCGGCGAAACGGAAAATCTCAGCTTTGGCGCGGAAGGCGTACCCATCAGCCTTGAAACAGAGCAAGACTATCTGCGCGCACAATACAAATCGCCGGACAATGTTCAGTACCTTGCAAAAGTGGATGGCGAGATCATCGGAACAGCAAGCCTGAACCGCCAACCCCGGCGGATGAGCCACCGCGGGGTATTTGGCATCAGCCTGAAAAAAGCGTGGTGGGGCTGTGGCGCGGCATCTGCCATGATGGAAGCAGTTCTTGCCTTTGCCAAAGAGAACGGCTTTGAGCAGTTGAACATTGAAGTGCGAAGCAGCAATGTCCGCGCGATCCGGCTGTATGAAAAATACGGGTTCCGCAAGCTGTGTACCTTCCCGAACTTTTTCAAAATCAATGGGACATACATTGATTTTGACCTGATGAACCTTGAACTGAACACAGAGAATAAGGAAGTATAAAACCAGTACAAGCACGGAGTGTGCTCACAAACATAGTCCCTGATGCGGCAACTATGACGGGCATTGCCGTCAAGCAGACCTTCAAACCGCGCCTGCGGGCGCAGTGACCGTTCCGCGGGCGAAAAATCACGCAGCATAGAATTCATTGCACAGGGCATCTAAGCTGCAGCCAGCCCAATAATTTCTCATTTCTCGTTACGAATTAGCAAAAAAGAACCGGTGCAGTTGCACCGGTTCTTTTTTGCTATAATCAGGCTTCTTCTTCCGCAAAGTTCCCAAGGGCTTTGGCCTGCTCGATGACTTTGGCTTCCAGCATCTGGGGCAGGGTTTCGTAACGGACAAAATCAAAGGTGAACCAGCCGCGGCCCTGGGTCAGCTGACGCAGGAAGGTGGTAAAGTCCTGCATTTCACTCATGGGCACTTCGGCTTCCACAACCTGCTCGCCGTCCTCGTCCGGGTTCATGCCCAGCACGCGGCCGCGGCGCTTGGTTACTTCGCCCATGATATCGCCGGTGTTGTCGGCGGGTACATGGGCTTTCAGGGTGCCGATGGGCTCCAGCAGAACGGGGCCGGCTTCGGGGATGGCGGCCTTGTAGCTCAGCTTGGCGGCCATGATGAACGCCATTTCGCTGGAGTCTACCGGGTGATAGCTGCCGTCCAGCAGGGTGGCTTTCAGGCCAACCATGGGGTACCCGGCCAGAACGCCGTGCTGGGCTGCCTGACGCACACCCTTTTCCACAGCGGGGAAGAAGTTCTTCGGCACGCTGCCGCCGAACACGTTTTCGGCAAACTCAACGTCCTCACCCGGAATGGGCTCGAACTGGATCCACACATCGCCAAACTGGCCGTGGCCGCCGGTCTGCTTCTTGTGGCGGCCCTGGGCCTTGCAGCTCTTACGGATGGATTCGCGGTAGGGTACGCGCGGAACTTCCAGCGTGATCTCAACGCCAAACTTGTTCTTCAGCTTGGCAACGGCAACTTCCAGGTGCTGGGTGCCCAGGCCGCTGATGATCTGCTGCTTGGTTTCGGGGTCAACGGTAAAGGAAATGGCCGGATCTTCTTCGATCAGGCGGGCCAGCGCGCCGGAAACCTTGCCCTCATCGCCCTTTTTGGCAACCCTGACAGCCATGCGGTAGCAGGCAACCGGGTAGCTGGGGGCGGGCAGGGTGACAACACGGGAGGGATCGCATAGGGTATCGCCGGTCTTGGCGGTGGCCAGCTTGGAGACAACGCCGATATCACCAGTGGTGATGGCGGGGGTGTCGGTCTGCTTTTTGCCGCAGACGATCAGGGTCTTGCCCATGCGCTCCGGCTGGGCGGTGCGGGCGTTGATGGTGTTGCTGGTGGCGGTCAGCTTGCCGGACAATACCTTAATAAAGCTCATCTTGCCCACAAACGGGTCGGCGACGGTCTTAAAGACATAGGCGCACAGCGGGGCCGCGGGGTCGGCGG
>OIYG01001895.1_pt1 | contig 14626 bp, 14 predicted proteins | sample 1587861 | NCBI WGS metagenome assembly OIYG01 (sample SAMN03283272) | human gut metagenome | biome: human-associated habitat; material: feces | host: Homo sapiens | place: Peru | collected 2012 | reverse complement strand
ATAATCTTTGTTGGTGATGCATTTGAAACATAAATCATACTGTCATTACTACCGAAACCGTCAGAGATACTGTCATTCAGATTCAGCCGGACTCCTCCATCGTTCAGGCTCTGATTAAGTGCGATTCGACTGGTCGTGCAAGACTGGAGGAAATCCGAACATTGAAAGAGTCCGCAAGAGTACAGCAGACATTGGCGCTGAAAGATAACAAACTCACGGCAAAGTCGGTCGTGGACTCAATGGGGATTTATTTGACCTACAAAGAACGGTATCTAGAGGAGCAGAAAGTCCAAGTTGTCGAAACCATAATCGAGAAGGAAGGCAATGTCCTTAAATGGTGGCAGAAGGCGTTGATGTGGATTGGGATCATTGCGATAGTCTTATCAACGCTGTCAATCCTTGTGCATATAATTGTTGGAAGATTGAGCTGAGTTCATTTTTGACTTTTCTTTCTCTCAAAATAGACAAGTTCAGTAGAGTCCGTTATAAAACAATACGAACAAACTTACTATTGTTCGTAAATTTGTTCGTAAATTTGTTCGTAAGATGCTTAATTAATTGAAAATCAATCAATATTGTGGAGATGGGCGGAGTCGAACCGCCGTCCAAACAACGTACCAAACAGCTTTCTACACGCTTAGTCGTCCTTTGGTTGTCGGCCGCGGCCTGCCGGAAGACGGGCTAACCGAAGCTTATCCTTTGGGTCTTGGCCGGATTTAAAGGAGTCCCCCGGTGCGTCCTTCTTGAATGATACCCCGAACTCGGAACAGAGAAGGCGTAAAGTCCGCGGGATACTCGTCGGAACCGCATCCTAGGCGGCTCGGATTAAGCTAATGCGACTTGGTCGATTAGGCAGCGAGTGCGTAGTTGTTATCAGCAACTAAATTTTTGGAGATCCAGTTTGGCGGGCCGGCCCTCCAGGAGCCCGACGTGCTTACCGCCCAGAATCATTGCTGTCAAAACCAGAACATCCCCAAGCGATTTGTGACAAAGATACGATGAATATTCCGGATTTGTTTCAAATCATAAAGAAAATTTGATGTGGGAGGTAACTTTTTGATAATCTGAAAAATAAGCTGTTGCCTTTGGGAGAATTGGACTGAAGGTTGTTAACTATATCTTTGCTAATCAGGGCGTTGTGCGCCATTGGCTGATTCTGAGTTGGTGCCGCATAATGTAGTCATAATCAAATAATATCGCTATTACCTATAGTGGAAAACGACTGAAGGATAATGGCTTATGTGCTGAGTTGTGAAAGATTATCCTCCACGGCTCCCGATAGCGATGACGGGCGGCACTCCAAATAACCTATCCCGACATTTGAAAGTGGACTCATTGTTAAAAAATGATAGGCAAAGCTTTAAGAATATTCCTTAAGGATTGTTAACTTTGCAGACTATGGTAAAGAACACGATAGAAAAAGCGATATATAATAGGACGGAACTGCTTCTGGGCGATGATGTTATGGAGGCGCTGGCGGCTGCCAGGGTGATCATATTCGGAGTCGGGGGAGTCGGGAGTTGGTGTGCGGAGGGACTGGTGCGCAGCGGAATCACGAAACTGACGATCGTGGACTCGGACAGGATCTGCATCACGAATGTGAACCGGCAGCTTATGGCGACGACTAAAACAGTTGGCCAGGTGAAGGTTGATGCGCTCAAAGCTCATCTTTTGGAGATCAACCCTAAGGCTGAGATCACGGCGGTCCAGCAGATCTACTGCGAGGAAACGGCTGGACAGTTCAATCTTGATGAATATGATTACGTCATCGATGCGGTTGATTCTCTGAAGGATAAGGTACATCTGATCCTGAATGCCACGTCAAGCAAGGCGAAGTTCTTCTGCTCGCTGGGTGCGGCGCTGAAAGTGGATCCGCTGAAGATCAAGGTGGCGGAGTTCTGGAACGTGCGGGGATGTCCGCTGGGGGCGGCGCTGAGGAAGAAGATGAAAAGAGCCAAAACGCTGCCGGCCAAGAAGTTCCTCTGCGTGTATGACGATGAGGTGTTGCCGAACAGGGGGCATTGCCAGAGCTGCGGCACGGAGAAATGTATGTGTCCCAAGGCTCAGGACGGGCCTGGAAATCCGGACCTTCTGAACCACGAGTGGTGCTCCTCTAAGGCGCAGATCAACGGCACTACGGTCCACGTCACGGCCATATTCGGAATGACAATTTCCGGGCTTGTGATAGACGACATCTATAGGCGTGTGCTGAAGGCTTCGGCTGAGGTGAAAGTAGAGAGAACGCATCCGGAATCGCTTCATAAAGATGTGAATATGGTTGGCGATGTGACTGATAATGAGTACAGTGCGCGAAGCAGTCAAATAGAAGGCGTGAAGGACGCTGGCTTTTCAGAAAAACAGTAAGCCTGACGAAAATATTCAGACATATTCACGAATAAAAATTGACATATTCTTAAAGATGGAGCAGCAGAAGGTTTGGGACCCGTTGAGGAAGAAGGCGGTGGCGCTGACGCCGGAGGAGATGGTGCGGCAGTGGTTCATCGGAGTGCTGAAGGAGCGGATGAAGGTGCCTGAATATATGATGATGAGCGAGGTGGCGATGAAGTTCGGAGGGAAGGATTTCAGGGCGGATATCCTCGTTTATGGCAGGGACACGGCTCCGCTGATGGTGGTGGAATGCAAGCGGGAGGATGTGCCGATGAGCAGGGAAGTGCTGGAGCAGGCGCTGCGTTACAACCTGGTGCTGAACGTGAAATATGTGGTGATAACCAACGGGTTGAAGACTTTCGGCTTCGTCCGCGACGGGGAGACTTACTCTCAGATAAAACAATTCCCGGATTGGGAGACAATGCAGAAATAGGAATATGGGTGCGACAATAACACAGGGATATCTTGACAAACCGATTTTCGGGATCGTGTCCGCGGCGGCGGAGGAACTTGGCGTAAGGGCCTTCGTGATCGGAGGTTACGTGCGTGACTGCTTCCTAGGCAGACCGAATGATGACATCGACATCGTGGTGGAGGGGAGCGGGATCCAATTGGCCGAGGCAGTGGCCGCGAAGATCGAGGAAAAGGAACGCCGGCATTGCAACGTGTCCATATTCAAGACTTTCGGCACGGCGATGCTGAAGTGGCACGGGGCGGAGATTGAGTTCGTCGGGGCTAGAAAGGAGTCCTATCGCCACGATTCGCGCAAGCCGATTGTCGAGGACGGCACGCTTGAGGAGGATCAGGAGCGCAGGGACTTCACTATCAACGCGATGGCGTTCAGCTTGCAAAAGGAGGACTACGGCGCGCTTGTCGATCCTTTCGGAGGCATCCGCGACCTTGCGGCGGGCATAATCCGCACCCCGCTGGAGCCGGAGCAGACCTACAGCGACGATCCTCTCAGGATGCTCCGTGCGATCCGTTTCGCCACGAAGCTCAGCACGCCGGAACAAAAATTCACCATTGTCCCGGAATCCTTGCTGGCGATGAGGAATATGCGCGACAGGATGACGATCCTTTCCAAGGAGCGCATCGTCGAGGAACTGAACAAAATCCTCATCACGCCTCACCCTTCGATGGGTTTCAAACTGATGGACGAGACCGGACTTCTTGAATATATCCTCCCGGATCTCTTGAAACTCAAAGGGGTGGAATCCGTTGACGGAAAGGGACATAAGGAAATATTCTCACACACTCTCCAGGTCGTTGACAATGTCGCTGCCTCGGAGATCGAGGGCATCGCGGCCGGTACTTTGAAGGACTTTACTCCGGACGAGGGTGGGGACAGTTTCGTGGAGTCGGTCAGGACCCAGCCGAATGTGTGGCTGCGTTGGGCGGCTCTGCTGCACGACATCGGCAAGCCGGTCGCCAAGCGTTTCGACCCTGCTGTCGGCTGGACCTTCCACGGTCACGAGGTGGTCGGCTTCAAGATGGTTCCGAGAATATTCAAGGCTCTCAAGATGCCTCTGAACGAGAAGATGAAGTATGTCCAGAAACTAGTCAGTCTCCATCATCGTCCTATAGCCCTTGTGGATGAGGAGGTTACGGACTCCGCCGTGCGCCGTCTCCTGTTCGACGCCGGCAACGAGATCGATGACCTGATGCTCCTTTGCAACGCCGACATCACCTCCAAGAACCCGGTCAAGGTTGCCAAGATCCGGCAGAATTTCGAGCTTGTCAAGCGTAAGCTCGTCGAAGTCGAGGCCAAGGACGCCATCCGCAACTTCAAGAACCCGATCTGCGGCGAATATGTAATGGAAGTCTATGGCCTGAGCCCGTGCCGCGAGATCGGTGTTCTAAAGGAATATGTCAAAGAGGCCATCCTGGACGGCCAGATCGGCAACAACTTCGAGGAAGCCGATGCCTTTATGCGTGTCAAGGCCGCCGAGATGGGACTTGTGACGGTTGTCAAATAGCCTTTGTCCGGTAAGAAGGCCGTTTGGCCGGAGAAACCCTTCATTTCCTTTCGTTTGTCCGGGGAAATGCGGTTATGCCGGATAAAAACTTCAGTTGTTTTCACTAATTAATTTGAATATGACCGAGTACGAGAAATGTCTTGCGGGGCTGCCGTTCAACGGCGGCGAAAGTCCTATGACGGATATGGAGGCTAACGCGCGCCGGCTTATGAGAGCGTTTAACACTGTGCCTTATGAGGATGTGGCCGGAAAGTACGCCATACTCAAGGAGCTGTTTGGTGGATTGGGTGAGAATGTCTGGGTTGATGTCGATTTTCACTGCGAGTATGGCAAGCATATTTTTGTCGGTAACAACACTATCATCAATCAGAACTGCACGTTCATCGACAACAACCGCATAACCATCGGCCGAAATGTTCTGATTGCCTCCAATGTGCAGATCTACACCGCCACACATTCTGTGATTCCGGAGGAGCGTCGTTCGGAGGGGAACGGCGATTCCTGCATAACCCTCGCACGTCCCGTCACAATAAAGGACAACGCATGGATCGGAGGCGGAGCGATCATCCTGCCTGGTGTAACCATCGGGGAGGGGGCGACAGTCGGTGCCGGAAGTGTTGTCACACGTGACATTCCTGACCGTTGTGTAGCTGTCGGCAGCCCTTGCCGGGTGATCAGGAATATATCCCCAGTCAAGATTTGAGGAAAATACCAACAAATTAGGATTTCTGGAGAACTGTCTAAAGGCTATCTTTGCGGAATTGATTCATTAAAATGATTGGAAATGAAGAATATCGCCGCTAATTTGGTCTTGACTCTTTGCGCCATTGTGTTTTCTACGTCCAGTGGTACCGGTAAAGTTCCTGAAACAGGATTCGCCGAGGCTGCCGCACAACTTCAGAGAGATCTCAAGGGAACTTACGAGGAACTCTTCAGCGAGAAGACTTTGCTGAATCCGAGATGGGATGCCTTCTGGTTCTCTGAATGTGAGAAGGCTGTGGGCGCAGAGGCCGCGCAAGCGACAGCCGAAGCTTTGAAGTCCTCTATGTCAGGTACATTGACGGGAGAGGCGGTGACTGAGCGTTTCGGTGACGGCACCGACGGATGGCAGAACGGATTCCAGTTCAACTGCGATTTCAAGCAAGGCGTGAGCCGTTTCGTCTTTGACGGCAAAGGCGGTATAAAGGGACTTGACGCGTCTGGCAATGAGCTCTTCTCTCACGAATATGTCTTCGACAGCTATAACGCTGACTATGACTTCTATTTCTTCAACTCCAAGGATGGCAACGAGGACGAGTTCCGTTATTTCGCTATGCGTTCCGACACCCCGGTTGGCACACACCACATCGAGTTCCGCTATGGCACTGACATCGAATCCCTGTCAGAATTCTGTACCGGCAAGTACGCCTACTGGATGGCCGCCGGAGTGCTTGAGAACTCCGATAAGGAACAACAGGAGTCAATCAGGATTTTCATTGAGGAAAACACGTCGCAGGATTAATTTCTTGAATAACATAGAGGTTTTGAGGTCTGCTTGTTGAAGAGCTTATCATTACTTTGAATATATCCGTGCGTAAAATCGTGTCATTTTACGCACGGAAAAGTTTTTACCTTTAGCCGTACCGATAGAATCTCGGCAAATTATTCTTAACTTTGTATAGACAAAGGCTGTTCGTATATTCTGAAATTTGGCGATTTTGAAGTCCGTGGCGAATATGCAGGAAAAAATGGAGGTTGATCCGAATTATTTCTTCAAAGAGACGGCATTCCTTCATACTTTCCTGTCATTTCTGAATCAGGATGGTAATAACGATGATGAACGGTTGGAAGAGTTGTAATTTATTATGTTTAAAATTAATATTTGATTATGAAAAAAGGTTTAGTGTTTCTTCTCGGTACCATTACGGGCATTGTGTTGACATTCGTTTTCTTTTTCATCTTAGGTTTGGCATCGAATGGCTCTCGTGTGGATGGTGTTGACTATTTTGAGGAAGTCGGGCAGGTAATGTTGGTGCAGGAATATAAGGTTATGCAGGTTCTTCCTAACGGCAATGCATTGGCGACCGAGCTGTCCAATGAGGAATATGATTGGTATCATGGGGCGGTTGTTCTTCTTGTGGCAGGAGATGATGTCCATTATTATGATGAGCAAGTCGTCAAGAAACCGGTAGGCAAACGATTCAGGCAAGTCGGCACATATAGGTACAAAACCAAGCAAGGATTTGTCAAGACCGTTCCTGCCGTAACCCTTGTACGTTAGTATATGACGGATATTGAGGGATAACTCGAATATAATCTCTTAGCAGATATAGTTCTTATCCTCCATACACGTGGGCTAAGGCTTTGTGATTGAGTTTCGTCCGGCGAGAATCCTATTCTTCGGACAAACCAGTGACATGGCATAGTTTCTCCGGTAGATTGCCGTTTCTGCGGACATTTTCTTAGGTAACTATATGGCAGTTGACTAACGTGGTATGCAAGCGGTCGCCAAGCAGTTACATACGTGCTGGTGTCCCACGCATTTTGTGAATATGGCGGCACGCAAACCAAACCTGAGTACGGCGGGAGGCCTGTGGATATGCCGCCTATGGTTTTTCTATCCATAGGTGGCATACGGCCGGGCCTCACAATGGTGTAGAAGAATGATCGTATGCCGCTGTTTTGCAAAATGGCGATACATACGTCCTTTGAAAATGTGGCTATGTTCGGAAGGCCGCCGGATGTTGCGAGTCGTTGGAAGATAACCACATCGGCCGTCAGCCTTGGTTTGAATGTTGGCGTGGGACTGCAATAGTCAGCCGTACCTTACATTATGACGGAGATGCCAATCACTGGATTTCACGACTGACGGGAAAGGAGGGCAAATGCGGTCAAGTTCCAATGTTGGAGAAACCTGAGCCTATCACACCTGTTCCCGTCTAACTAGTGGACAATGTTTTGACGCTCCTGATGTGGAAAATGCCGCACACCTGAAGTGGCATCCATTTGATAACTACTGGCTATAGATCATAGTGTGAACTCCAATGTACACCAACGCTATGTGACAGTGTAGGCAACTCGTATATAATTACCATTATTTTTTGTTGTTTGCCCTATAATGCCTGATTTCCGCATCGGTGAACAAAAAAATACGGAAATTTTGCCTGGAGTCTTGCGGTAAAACGGCCAGAGAATATGCGGGAATATGTTTTAAGCCTTCCGGAATGTCTTTCCGAAAGGCAGCAGCGAGAGGAACGCCATCTTGAAATGCTGGAGGCCGAACGGGATCCCGACGATCGTGATGCAGCAGATTAGTCCAAAGACAAGGTGCGTCGCCGCGATTTCCCACCATCCCAGCAGAATCCAAACCACATTCATAAATATGCTGAGGCAGCCTCCGGCGTTGTTCCCGTCCACCACGTCCGTCCCGAACGGCCATAGCGAGAACACCCCGAACTTCCACAATTGGTACCCGAATGGAATTCCGACGATTGTCACGCAGTAAAGCAGTCCCGCGATGAAGTAGCCGAGGGAGACCAGCAGGCCTCCCAGAATCAGCCATAGAATATTCCCGATGAATCTCATAGATATTCGTGCATATTTCTTGACCGCAATATACGACAAATTTTTGAAGATGTGAATATAATCAGAAAGTGGATCGACCTTGGACGATGTGGCATCCTTAAACGATAAATACCAACTTTTCGCCACAATCCCTGAACGGAAACCGTGCAGAATACCGAAAAATTGCGATTGCCGGACTTTCCGTGTCGCTGTACTTTTGCCGTGTCAAATTGAAAAGGTAAAGATGAGACAAAAGATTTTACTTCTGGTAATACTGATTGCGACTGGCTTCGCGGCTAACGCTCAGAGACTTACAATCGGTGGTTACGGTGAGGCGATGATGACCCGCAACTTCTATAGCGACGCTTGGCAGAGGTACAACCATCCGGAGCAATATAAAGACGATAAAAGTCACGGACGGTTCGACATACCGCACTTCGTCATCAATCTTGGGTACGACTTCGGAAAAGGATGGACGCTCGGCACGGAGATCGAGTTCGAGCACGGAGGCACCGAAAGCGCGGTCGAGCTGGAGGCTGACGAGGCCGGTGAATATGAGAGCGAGATCGAGCGTGGAGGCGAGGTAGCCTTGGAGCAGTTCTGGCTCCAGAAGGCTTTCAGTGACGCGTTCAAGGTCAGGACAGGAATGATAATCATCCCGGTGGGACTGACGAATGGTCACCATCTTCCGACCGAGTTCTTCACGGCCTACAGGATGGAAGGAGAGAACACTGTCTTTCCTTGCACTTGGCACGAGCCGGGAATCGAGATTCTGGGCAACCTCGGCAAATGGTCCTATGAACTGATGTTCCTTCCCGGGCTTGACTCCGACCGGTTCAGCACGGAGAACTTCATCCAGGGCGGAGCCGGATCCCCTTACGAGTTCAAGATCGCGAACTCCTATGCCGGAGCGTTCAGGATAGACAATCATTCTGTCAAAGGCTTGAGGATGGGTCTCAGCGGCTACTTCGGATCAAGCTTCAACAACTCCCTCACGAAGAACTCCAAGTACAAGGACTGCAAGGGCGAGGTGATGATCGGCTCGGCGGACTTCACCTACTCGGGACACAACCTGATCGCCAGAGGATGCTTTGATTATGCTCGTCTGAATGATTCCCAACAGATAACGGCGTTCAACAAGAACAATATGTCTAACGCTTCGCCTTCCCCTCACAACGCTGTGGGATCCGATGCGATCGTCGGCAGCATAGAGGTGGGCTATGATATTCTTTCACTCTTCAAGAAGGAGAGCAGGTGCTACGCTTTCGCCCACTACGAGTACTATGATTCGATGTTCAAGGTGGCCGATGGTGTGTTGGACTACAAATGGTGCGGGAAGCATCGCATCGCCGCCGGCATCAACTGGTACCCGATCAAGGACATCGTAGTTAAGGCGGAATATTCAAAGCGCTTCTATGTCGCCCCGTTCAACAATGAACCTTCGATCACCTTTGGAATCGCTTTTAGTGGCTGGTTTTTGAGGTGATGATGCAAGTAATATAGGTAATAAATATTCAAAAAATACAACGACTATGAGACAAGGTTTTAAATTCGCGGCTGTGCTGATGGCTTCAGCTCTCGCCGTTGTGGCCTGCGACAAGAATTCCACAGACCCGACTTCCGCTAAGGAGGAAACGCTTCAGAAGGTCAACGAGACTTTCGTGGACAATACTGTGATCCCGACGTACAAGAATCTCGCTGACAAGTCGCTTGAGCTTCAGGCGGCGATCGAGAAACTTCAGACGGCTCCGACCGACGCTAATGTGAAGGCTGCCTGTGATCTTTGGAAATCCGCCCGTCAGTATTGGGAGTGGAGTGAGGCATTCCTTTTCGGAGCCGCGTCGAAATACTACATCGACCCTCACATCGACACCTGGCCGCTTGACAAGGTCGCTCTTGAGAACCTTCTCGACAGCGAGAAGATGATGGCTGACATCGAGAACACGGTCGCCAATCTCAACAACGGACTCGTAGGATTCCACGGCATTGAATATATCATATTCCGTGATGGTAAGGAGCGTGCCGCTTCAGCCATACCGGCGAAGGAAATCCTTTACGCCGCCGCTGTCGCAAAGGATCTGTCTTTGAGCGCGGCGAGGCTTGAGGCCGCCTGGGCCGGGCTCGACAATGTCAGCGATGCCAAGAAGGCTTTGATAGAGGAGGCCGAGATGGAGCCGGAGGATGATTTCGGCGAGCAGATGAAGCTTTGCGGCCAGGCGGGAAGTGTTTGGAAATCAGTTACTGCCGGAAGCGAGCAGATCATCGAAGGCTGCAAGGACATCGTGGATGAGGTCGGTACCCAAAAGATCGGCAAGCCTTACACTGGAGAGGATGTGAACTACATCGAGTCGCCTCATTCCTGGAATTCCATCGAGGACTTCTATGACAACATTGTAAGCGTCCGCAACGCTTATTTCGGAGCGCTTGGAGCGACATCCGCGCAGACATATTCAGTGAGCGCTTACCTTGCAGAGGTTGATCAGGCTGCCAATGAGGGAGTAATCTCCACCATCGAGAAATGCCTTGAGAAGATCGCCGCGATGCCTAAGCCGTTCGTGAAGAACTATCAGGACGCTAAGGTCAAGGATGCCATCGACGCCTGCAACGATCTTAACGACGCTCTTGAGGTCGCCCGTCAAGCTTTGATCAATGACTAAAGTGAATGCTCTTTGAGGTGGAAAAACTTTGTTCCATTTTGGGAAAACCTTTGAAACTGAAGCGTTCACAATCGGAACTTTAAATGAATATCCAAGGATTGGCCGGAAATGCCGGCTGATCCTTGAACCAATATAAAATTGAAAGATTATGAATAAATCACTGCTGATACTTTCAGCCGCCCTTTTTGCCTTCACCGCCTGCAACGGCAACGGTGGGACAGACGAACCTGAGACTCCGGCCGAGCTGAGCGATGAGTGGTATGCCGGAGGAAAACTCGGAACCGCTTTCAACTCAAGCGCTTCGGCCTACGAGCAGCCTACTCCTGTGATAGAGAACTCCGGAATGATCCAGGCCTTCAAGAACGGAGAAATGTTCTTTGAAAGGGATTTCAACGAGAACAAGGACGGGGCTTTCAGCGGTCTCGGTCCGTTGATGGTCCGTCGCGGATGCCTCTACTGCCACCCGAACTACAGTCACGGCAAGCGTCAGACCGAGTACAAGGCTGACAAGAACGGCAACGGCTACCTTTTGGTAATCACCGACGACACAGACACTTACCTAAGTTCGGTCACCGGAATGCCGCAGACTCTTGCGGTGGCTCCTTTCAAGGCTCCTATCGATGAAAGCAACATCAAGATAAACTGGCTTGAATATACCGACGAATGGGGCAACCAGTTCCCTGACGGAGAGCCTTACAGTCTTATCTATCCGGAGGTCATCGTCCCTGAGGATGCGTTCTATGTGCCGCTTGAGGTGACGAAGAACGGAGAGACGACCACGGTGCCATATTCAAACGTGCGTTTCAGGGTTGAGTCCACGATCGGTGTTTACGGAGTGGGACTTCTGGACGCGATTGATGACAATGACCTTAAGGAGCAATATGCAAAGGAGGAGGCGGCTGGCGCCAAACTGAATCCAGCCATATTCGCAAATGGCGAGTGGACAAGCCTTTACGGCAAGACGACCCATCCGAAGCGTTTCACTTATGCGTTGAGCCGTGGCCCGTTGCAGGATGCCGCCGGTGCGAACGCCATCTGGAACATCACAAACGTGACCAGAAGCGACAGGCGTTACCACTATATGACTGCGACCTACGCCAAGGTGGCTTCACAGGATCCTGATGTCCAGAAGGATTTCTACAAATATTTCCCTGACCAGAACAAGACAGGGAATGTGCAGACTGACATCTACAACTACTTGATGGCCAAAGACCTCAAGCCTGAGATGACGGATGATGAATATGCCGACTTTATGATCTGGCACAGAGGGTTGGCTGTTCCTGCGGCCAGGGATCTGGACAATCCTGAGGTCATCAAAGGCAAGGAACTTTTCACTAAGATCGGTTGCGCCACGTGCCACCGTCCAAGCTGGGTTACCGGAGAGGACAATGTCACGGATCCGAACGGTTTCTTCAAGGACAACGATCCGAGGCTTCCTCGTTATCCTCACCAGACTATCTGGCCGTACACCGATATGGTCCAGCATCGTCTCTTTATGAAGAACGACATCCGTACCGGTTGGTGCAGGACGACTCCACTTTGGGGACGTGGCCTGAGCGAGCTTGTCGCCGGAGGTGTTGACAGGCTTCACGACTGCCGCGCCAGGACTGTTGTGGAGGCGATTATGTGGCACGGAAGCGCCCAGAGCGACGCCCGCAAATCCGTCGAGAATTTCCGTGCCCTCTCCAAGTCCGAAAGGGATGCGGTGGTTAAGTTTATCGATTCGATATAATTTTAAATACATATCCTCCAAAGTCTTGACTGATTGACTCTGGAGGTCTGCTTTGATTATGGCAAGACTTTTTGCAGGGCGGCCGGCGGCCCTGGTGCTGCACCTTTCGCTGGCACTGATTCTGGCGGGAGCGCTTGTGACATCCTTTTCCGCGAGGAAGGGGATGCTTCACGTGCGTGAAGGGGAATCCGTGGAGACTTTCGAGACCAAGGATGGAAAGGTTCTCGAACTGCCTTTCAGTGTGGAACTTGAGGGCTTCGACGTGCTTTACCATTCCGGAACGGACGCCGCCGCGGACTACAGTTCACGGCTGCGTTTCACAAGGAACGGATCGGTTCTCCGCGAGGGCGAGGTGAGGATGAACCGCATCCTGTCCTGTAAAGGTTATCGTTTCTATCAGACTGACTATGACAGCGATGAGGCCGGTGTGACATTCACCGTGAGCCACGATCCGGTCGGCATCGCTGTCATTTACACCGGCTATGCGCTGCTGCTTCTCGGGCTTCTGGCGTTTTTCTTCACGGACAAGAGGTTCAAGAAGTTCTTCGGGAACGCGTTGAGATATTCATCGGTCATTGCGATAGTCTTGAGCTTTGGGGCAACCGCCTCGGCGACAGATGATTCCGTAGGTGCGCTTTCTCAAACGGAAAATACATCCATCAAAGGAAATCAGGTGGAACGTGGCCCGGCCTCTCCGAAAGTCCTGCCGAAAAACATCGCCGCCGAGTTCGGAAATCTCTACGTGCTGTACCACGGACGAATATGCCCGCTCCAGACCCTCGCCTCTGATTTCAGCGCGAAGATCTACGGAACCTCCGGTGTGAAGGGATTGACTGACGAGCAGGTACTTACAGGCTGGATGTTCTACGGCACAAGCTGGAGGAATATTCCTATGCACAACCGGAAAAAGGCGGTTGACGCAATGGATAAGGAGGCGACTGTCAAGGCTTTATATTCAGGAGACCTGCTGAAAATCTACCCTTTGCGGGACAGCACCGGACGGCTTGGATGGTACTCGCAGAGCGACCGGCTGCCGGAAGGAATCGCTGATGAGGAGTGGCTTTTCGTCCGCAAGTCGATGGACTATATCTTCGAGCTGGTGGTGAACCGTGAATATTCAAAATTAAGCGATTCGCTCGGGAAGCTGCGCCGCTTTCAGGAGAGCAAGATGGGGGAGAGCCTTCCGCCGGCGTACCGCATCAAGGCCGAGAGAGCGTACAACGCTCTGCCTCCGCTGTTTCCGATTGCCGGAACGTTCCTGATCCTCGGGTTGGTGATGCTCGCGGTGGCGATGCGCCGGATGGTTAGAGATGAGAATAATGGGGCAATCTCATCCTTTGTTGATAAGGAGCGAGTGACAAGCGAAGAGTCGAGAAAGGGGCCTACAAACTTGGTGGATGATGGGCGCACAGTTACAAAGCGATGGCGTTTATCTGGAATATTCAAGATCGTTGGAGTCGCTGCCTCTTTCGTATTTTTTCTTGCGCTGACCATCGTGCTGGGGCTGCTTTGGGTGGCGAGCGGGCATATTCCTTTTTCCAACGGTGCGGAGACGATGCTGACGATCGCTTGGACGGCGATGCTGGCATCTGTGCTGAGTTTCAGAAAGTTTCCGATTATGCTTCCGTTCGGGATCATAGTCGCCTCGCTTGCCTCTCTGGTTTCCGCTATGGGGAACGCCAACCCTGCCGTCACCCAACTGATGCCGGTACTGTCCTCCCCGTTGCTGAGCATCCACGTCTCCCTGATGATGCTCTCGTACACCGTTCTCGCCATCATTATGGTCAACGGAATCTGTGGGCTGGTTGCATCACTGCGCCATACTTCAGTCTCTGATTCAGCCTCCGCGAAGATGGCCCGGATGTCGGAAGCGTTGATGTACCCGGCCCTGTTCTTATTAGGTTCCGGCATAATAGCCGGCTCCATCTGGGCCAACGTCTCCTGGGGCTGCTACTGGAACTGGGATCCGAAAGAAACCTGGGCACTGATCACCTTCCTGATTGCCTCGCTTGGCGTCCATCGCACCCGCCTCCCGTTCCTGAGGACTCCTCGTGCCTACCACATCTACACCCTCATCCTCTCCGCCTCCGTCCTCTTCACCTACTTCGGAGTCAACTACTTCCTCGGCGGAATGCACAGCTATGCCTAAATCGCATCCCGTCCCGTGTTCGGAGCCCTCCCTGTTGACGCACGGTGTGTAACTGGTTGTACCATTGGTGCGTGGCACCGCCTTGTTGACGCACGAAGGGGCATTGCTGGCATCATCGGTGCGTGGAAATGCTGTCCTGACGCACGGGCGTTGACCGCTCGTTGGGTATTTCGGGAATATT
>OIYG01001894.1_pt1 | contig 14631 bp, 19 predicted proteins | sample 1587861 | NCBI WGS metagenome assembly OIYG01 (sample SAMN03283272) | human gut metagenome | biome: human-associated habitat; material: feces | host: Homo sapiens | place: Peru | collected 2012 | reverse complement strand
AATCCTCTAATTAGAAACTATTAATAAACTGTCCAACTTTTGGGGTTCAGTTCATAATAGCCTATTTTTTATTTATAATTGTTTAATTGATTTATTTTTTTTATAAAATCTTTACTTTTTATATAAAGACCGGTATATCTATCGTAATAATCATCTAAGAACCTTGATATTTCTTTTGTTAATTCATCACTTACTTCTAGTTTTTTTATATTTTCTATGTCTACATAATAATACATTCTAATCATTTGAATTGTTTTGTTACTTACTAGTGGTTCATTGTTGTAGCAATTACTACAGATGTATCCTCCAGCATAACTTGATATTGTGACTATATTTTTTTTACTACCACAATGAGTACAAGAGTCAATATTAGGAGCAATTCCTAGATAATTTAATAACTTCAATTCAATTATATTAGTTAATACTAAGGGATTAAGCCCTTCCTCTATTTTTATTAGTGTATTTTTTAATATCGGAAATATTTCTAGAGAGTCGTTTTGTCTTACTACTTGTCCAGTTAAATCAAGTATATATGATGCATATGATATTTTTTCAAGGTCCATTAGTGTTTTTGAAAATGAGTTTATTATATCTATACTTATTAATGTAGACAGTCCTTGTTCTTTATAATAGACATTAAATTTACCATAAAGTAGTTTTCTACTTACTCCTCGTAATTTACTTTTCATCTTACGACAACCTTTAGACATTATGCCTATTAGTCCATGGTTTTCTGTTAAAACATTTAAAATTTTACTTGATTCACTATAATTAGTTTCACTTAGTATAATTCCTTCAAAACTCTCTATTTTCATTAAATCACTTCTTTTTTAATTCTGTTAATAAATTGAAATATTTAATATCACCTGTTTTTTTAAATAATTCCCATAAAATGTCTTTAGTCATAAAATCACCTCTACTTATATAGTGGTGATTTTTTACTTTTTTTATTCATCGTCTTCTTTTAATCCAAGTTCTATTAGATATTTTTCTTCATCTCGCCAATTCTTAATTGACTTAACATATGTTTCTAGAAAGACTTTCTTTCCTAAGAATTTTTCCATATCTATTCTTGCTCGTGTACCAATTTCTTTTAACATTGAGCCCTGTTTTCCAATTATTATTTTCTTTAAATTATCTCTGTCTACTACAATTAAAACTTGTATGTGAACAACCTTTTCCTCTTCCTCATAATTTTCTACATAACATGTTACTGTATGAGGAATTTCATCATGAGTTAGTTCAAGTACTTTTTCTCTTACAAATTCTGCCATTATAAATCTTGTTGTGACATTTGTAAGATCTTCTTCTGAATATATTTTGTCACATTCTGGTAATTCTTTTTTTATACAGTCAATAAGTAGTTTTATATTATCATTTTTCTTTGCAGATATTGGTATTATTTCTTTAAAATCATGTAGTTCTTTTAAATCGTTTATTTGTTTTAAAATATTTTCTTTATTCTTTACTAAATCTATTTTATTTAATAGTAAAAATATTGGAATACCTTTATCTTTTATTTTATCTAGTATAAATCTATCGCCTTTTCCGAATCCTTTTGATATGTCTACAAGGAATAGTATTATATCTACTCCTTCTGTATTATTGTAGGCTTTTTTATTCATAATATTTCCTAGCTTATTGCTTGGTTTATGAATACCAGGTGTATCTGTAAATATTATTTGAGATGTTTCATCATTATATATACCATTTATGACATTTCTTGTTGTTCCGGAAACATTGGAAGTTATCGCAAGATGCATACCTAATATTGAATTTAGTAAGGAACTTTTTCCTACGTTTGGTCTTCCAACTAAGCTAACAAAACCACATTTCATTTTAAATCCTCCTCACCAAATGGATATGGGCATAATTCTTCAACTGTCTTTTCTATATATTCCCCTTGTGTATTAAAACATCTGACGATTGCATCCTTTTCAAATAGCTCTGAAATCATTTGACGGCATACAAAGCATGGCATACCAATTGTTTTTGTTGATGATGTCATAATGTTTATTTCTTTAAATTCATATTTTTTTACGCCACTTGTTATAGCTTGAAATATAGCATTTCTTTCAGCACATGTTCCAGCTCTTGTTGAGGCATCTTCTACATTTACTCCATAAAACTTTCTTCCATCCTTTGTAATTACACAAGCAGATACTGGATAATTTGAAATTGGAACGTAGGCATTTTTATGTAAATTTAATAATTCTTCTTTCATTTTTCTCTCCTATATTAATTCTATTATTTTTGGTAAAAATATTACTATTCCGCCTATTAATGCAGTTATACATAATATTAGTGTTGCGGAACTTGCTGTATCTTTTGATATTTTTGCTAGTGGATGAATTTCTGTTGTGGTTAAGTCTATTGCGGCTTCTATTGCAGAATTTATTGCTTCACAGGCAGTAATTGATCCACATACTAAAATAACAAATAACCATTCATAGGCTTTTATTTTTAGTATAAATCCTAGGATGGTTACTAAAATAGTAGCTATTATAATTATTATGACATTATGCTCATATTTTGTAATGTATACCATTCCATCAATTGCATGAAAAAAGCTTTTTTTATATCTTTCTAAGGCAGTACCTGTATCTTTATTTCTAACAGGTGTCTTCTTTTTAAATAGATTTTTAATTTTATCTAGTAATTCCATAAGAACTTAATACCTCCTCTTGCTTTGTAAACATGATTTTTTCTTCTTCTTTTGTTTGGTGATCATAACCTAATAAATGATAAAAACCATGTACAGCAAGAAATGATAATTCTCTAAGCAAGGAATGTCCATATTCTTCGGCTTGAGCCTTAGCTTTATCTATTGATATATAAACATCTCCTAATATTCTTTCTTCGTCTGGAATTATTACGCTATCTTCATCTTCCAAGGCAAATGTTATTACATCTGTTTCTCTATCAATATGACGATATGTTTTATTTAATTCATGGATATAGTTGTTATCTACTATTATTAAATTAAAGCTTGTGTTTTCTAACTTTTCTTTTTCCATTGCACTATATAAAACTTTTTCTACTGTTTCTAATTCATTTATTTCTTCATCTATTTCTTTAAAAATTTCTATTTTATTCATTTTTACCTCCTAAATAAACAATATTATTGAAACAATTCCTACTAATATTAAAATTGATAATATATCCAAAAACCATTCCTTACGACAGAACGATGGAAGGCTTTGTCCAATACTTTTTAATATCTTGTAAATTATATATCCTAATATGCCTCCTAGTACATTAAGAATAATATCATCTACGTCAAACACTCTACCTATTGACATTTGAACATACTCAATAGCTATTGATGTTATTAAGCTTAATACTAGTGGTAAATGGACTTTTTCTACTTTTAAATAAAGACTTGCGAATAAGCCAAATGGTAAAAATAAAATCATATTACCAATTACGTTCTTTATAAATAAATTACTTGTAATATTATATCTTAAAATCTCTTTAAATGGAATAAAATTATTACTTGACCAAGAAACATTGTCTTGGAATGTTACTACTTGGAACAGGCATAATATATATATTATAAAACTTAGCATTAGTAGTTCTTTATATAAAACTAGTCTTTCATGATTTTTAATTAAGTATGTAATTCTAAATGAAACTAAAACTACAATTGATATTAGAATCATTGGCCACGTAAAATCAACTACTCCGTGAATTGTACTACTTAATGGACCTAACACCAAATCACTCCTCTTTTTTATTTAACTCATCAATATCTAAGGTGCTTATATCAAAATAGTCAGTAATGTTTTCTTCTGCGACTATAAATACATCTACTTCTATTTTACTATCATTTATACTTTTTTTCAAAATTTTTTTATCTATTATAGTTGCATCACTAGGAAGATGTTTCTTTATTGCTTTAGTTGCTTCTAAAAAAGCCTTTTCATTTTGCGATTTATCATTTAATAACTTTTTATTTTCTTTTATTTCATAATATTTTGAAATACCTATATTTATTGGAATTATCTTACTGTCTATTATATTATACTGTTTTATTTTATAATTTTTTAAATTGTTATTATAAAGTATATTTTTATTTAATATTTTGATTGTTAAGGAATGTTTTGTTTTGCTAGTTTGTTTTTGTATTGTTTCATATTGAGAAAATTTTACATGTACTGTATACCATGTGTTTCCATATACTTTTCCTACTGCACAAACTTTATTTTTGATTGTTTCTTTGTTGTGAATTAAACCACTAATTATTGTTTCTCCTTTTACTATATAATCATCTTTCTTTTTTACGATTTCTCCTTTTTCCGCTTCTATTCTTGTTATTACTGCGTTCTTTTTTGATACAATGTTTCTTGGCTTGCATTCTTTATCCTTTGATTTTAATTTTCGCATTTCAACGTTTACTATATATTTAGTTCCTACTCTTTCTATTTCAAGCCATTCAATATCTTTATGTTCTAATAATTTATTTTTTATTATGTTTATTTTTTTTGTTGATAACATAAGATTGTATTTCTTTAAACCCATTTTTTCTAGTTCATTTTTTATTTCGTTTACCAAGACTTTATTAGAATTATTTATTTCTACTGAGAGAATTATATTAGATAAAAATATATTTAAAAAAACTGATAAAATGAAAAATATAATTATTAATCTATATTTTTTTAGGAGATATTTTATTTTTGATATACCAAAATAGTCTATTATTTTAATTTTGTTGGTTGTTTTTATTTGTTTTATTTTTTCATAATCTTCTGCATCTATGATTAGTTCTAATTTACTTTTTGTTTTATTGATGTTGTAGATATTTATTTTATTTCTTAGTAGTTCTTTAAAAAAGTAATTAGTGTTTTTTCCAGTTACATTTATTTTTAATCTATTTTTCATTTATAACCTCAATATATTTTATTTCTCCTTTTATCACTATTTCATTATCTAATAATTTATTAGGAGTAAGATTTATCCCTTTTATATTTAATTTTTTTGAGGTTGTTGTGAAGGATATAAAGTTATTTTCTAACGATATTAATCTTTGATAATTTTTTATATGTATATATTTATCAGTAATTGTTAATTCAAAGTTATCATCATTTATATAGTTATTTAATCTATCAAACATATTATCACCAATTAATTATATGTTTGTTGGTAGTAAAATTATAATTTTATCTTAGAAATACCTTTGCTTTTTTGGGTAAAAAAAAAGCATTTTAGGATGCTTTTCATTATTGAAGTCTTTCTCTAATGATAGTTGATACTTCTTTCATATCAGCTTTACCTTTTAATTTAGCTTGTGCTTCTTTCATTACTTTTCCCATATCTTTTTGACTTTCAGGTTTTATATCTTCAAATATTTCATCAATTACTTTTATAACTTCTTCGCTTGATAATTGTTCTGGTAAATAAGCCATTAAGATATCAATCTCATTTTGAGTCTTTTCTACTAAGTCGGCTCTATTTCCTTTTTCAAATTCTGTAATAGAATCTTTACGCATTTTAATTTGTTTATTAACAACATCGATTAATAAGTCATCATTAATTTCTTTTTTATGATCTATTTGTTCTTGTTTTAATGAAGCTTTTACCATTCTAATTACAGTTAATTTTTCTTTGTCTTTTGCTTTCATAGCTTCAATCATGTCTTTATCTAATTTTTCTACCATATTTTTTCATCTCCTGTCTTTATTATAGCAAATTTATTTGGAATATGAAAGAATTCGCTAGTGGTTTTTTCTAACCAATTAAATATATTTTTAAATAAAAAATAGAGATTTTAGTAATCTCTATTTCTATTAGCGCGATCTCTTTTTCTAGAATTCTTGATTCCTTCTTTTTTTGCTGCTCTTCTTTTTACTCCTGGCTTATCGTAAGCTTCTCTTTTTTTCCATTCTGAAGGGACACCGTCTCTTGCTACTTTTTGTTTGAACTTTCTTAGAGCTTGATCAAGATTACCTCTAACAGTTACTTTAGTTGCCATCAATTTCCCTCCCTTCACATTAACTAAATTGAATTATAGCAGAAGATTTATTGATTTTCAACCCATTTTCCGACATTTTTAGTAAAAATAAAAGAAAAATCTATAATTATTGGATGTTTTTTGTCTTTTTTAGGGTTTTTATAAGAAGAATAGATATATGTTTCTTAAAAATCTACCAAAATACAATCCCAAACTAAATATAAATTTAATTATATATGGAAGAGTTATAACTATTATTACAAAAATCAATATATCTATTATTATGTTTTTTAAATTTATTTTAATGGACAAACATTTCCTTCTGCGATACGTCTTATTCCTGAACCAAAGCTATATCCAGCTGCTTTTAATTCTTTAATTACATTAACAAGTGCATTTATTATTGTACCAGATATACTTGTTCCTCCTTTTATACTTTCTAATTCATGTTCTGAGATAGGTTTCATTTCATTTACACCTCCTATTTTAATTACAACGACTAGGGTTTGTTATGCCTTCAAATACTCCACTTATAAATACTACTAAAGCAGATATTCCTAGGGCAATCCATAGAGTCATTCCTTCTCCACCCTTTAATTTATTCATTTCATTATCAGTAAGCCTTTCTATTTTAATCACCTTCTAATATAACTTTAAATATTTCTATTAATTTTATTTTTCTTTCTCTTATTGTTAGGTTAACAGTATCATTTGTTTTATAACTTTTTACTAAGTCTACTTTTATTAATATTTCTTTATATTTCTTTTTTCCATTAGTGACTACTACGTTATTGTCTTCTATAATTTTAAAAGTATTTTCTTTATCATTAACATATAATTTCATATTTTTATGGATCAATTCTTTTTCTTTATCATCTAGTACTAATAAACAAATATTTTTATTCATTACTATACATGTAAGAGTTTTATTTTTATAGACTTTGTAATTTGTCATTAATAATATAAATATTAGTTGGATAATAATTAATAAAACTGTTATTATTTTTATTTTTGTTAAATCTTCATACTTTTTTTGTATCATATATTTTTCTTTCTTCTAGTTTTAAAACTCTATCAAATAGTTTCTTGTTATTAGATCTATGTGAAATTACAATTATTGTTTTTTCTTTTAATTTTGAAAAAATAGATTGAAGTATTTTCTTTTCTCTTACTATATCTATTTGGCCTAGTGCTTCATCAAAGATATAAATATTTGTTTTTTTAATAAGACTTCTTGCGAGTATTATTCTTTGACGTTCTCCATTACTTAGATTAAAACCATTTTCTTCTAGTCTTTTATCGAGACCTAAGGAATCATCTTTTATTATGTCATTTATACTACAAATTTTTACTATATCTTCTAAGTCTTCTTCGTTGTACTCTTTATAAAGAGTTATATTATTTCTTATTGTATCATTAAAAATAAATTCATTACTTGTGACATATGTTATATTTGATCTTATATTTTCTAAGTGATAATGATTGATATCAATACCTGATATTTTTATTACTCCATAGTCTGTTTCAATATATTTTAGTAACATTTTCATGAGAGTAGATTTGCCACTACCACTTGATCCAGTTAATAGAATCTTTTCTCCTTGCTTTATTTCTAAATTTAAATTTTCAAATAATACTTTTGAGCCTATTTTATAATTTAAATTTTTAAATATTATATTTCCTGTCAAATTATATGAAAGATAGAAATAATTATTTTTAAATTCTTCTTCATCTATCATAAATAATTCTTCTACTCTATCTTTAGATATTTTATAGCTTGGATAATTTTCAATTAATACTAAACAGTTTGAAAAACTACTAATTAAATAATTAGAAAATGTTTCAAATATTAAAAGATTGGCTAGTGATAGCTTGCTTTTTATTACTAAATATGAGCCTATCGTATAAATCAATAGCTGAAGTAAATCATTAATATTATTTTTTATGAAATTATATAATTCTTGAAAGATACTATATTTATAGATACATTCTAATAAATTTTTATATTTAATATTAAATTTATCTATTAGTCTTTTTTCTAGATGACTACCTTTAATTGTATCTACATTACTTACTCCTTCTATTAAGTATGTATTTATTATGTCTTCGTGTTTTGATAATTGCTTTATATGTTTCTTTTTTTTAGGAGTTAAAAGTATTGTTAATATAAATAGAATTATATATGTTCCCAGAGATATTAATGTTAATTCTGTGTTGTATTTAAACATTATTGATAAAAATATAATTATACAAAATATGTCTGTTAAAGAAGTGGTTATTAAATTAGCGATATATGTTCTTGTGGTATTTAGATCTTTAAATCTAGATATAACTTCTCCTGTTGTTCTATTTTTATAGTATAAATATGGAAGTAAAAGTATTTGTTTATATGTATTTGTTGTTGTATCATTATCAAGGATTGTTAACCATTTAGTTACCATTATATTTCTTATTACTAAATTAATATTCTTAAATATTAAAATTGATAGAAGGGTTATAAATATTATTAGGATGTGTTCAGTAATATTTATATTTATTGAATATTCTAAAAAGTATTTGAAGGTATATGAGAAAACAATGTTTTCGATAAAGTATATAGTGGTAAGTAAAATTATAAATATATAAGTTGATTTATTTCTTTTTAAGTTTAATTTTATATTTTTAGTTAGAATATTCTTTTTATGCATGATTGGTAATTTTTTAATAGGTTTTAAGAATAAATAATTATTACTTGTTAATAAATTAAATTCTGAGAACTTAATAGTTACTTTTCCTTTTGCTGGGTCCATTATTGTGACTTTTTTCTTTTTATGATTTACTTCATATAATACAACAAAATGTTTATAGTTTTTATTTACTATGAAATGAACAATGCATGGTAAGTTATTTACATTTATATTTTCTAGTTTTCCTGTCATTCCAGTAGATTCAAAGCCTAATATATTTGATGCATTTGATAAATCATATAAAGATACGCCATCTTTTGTTGTATTTGTTATTTCTCTTAAGTATTCTTTAGATACATCTCCACCATAAAATCTAATAATAGATAAAAGACAACAAATACCACAATCTTTAATGCCATCTTGATTTACAACTTTTAGTTTATTAATACTTTCACCTCCTATTATATTATTAGGAAGTTTTTTTATTTTTCGAAAAAAAAAGAAGAAATATTTTCTTCTTATGTGGATAAATAAATCTTTGTCAATACGCGTGATAAAAAGATAAAGATTTATTGTGCAAGATTACTTCTTACTTATCCGTATTTAATATTATCATAGTTGAGTGAATTTTACAAATAAAATGTATAATTATTTGTCGAAATGTGTAACAATAGACAAATTAAAATTTGTTGTTTTGGTCGTCACCAACCTTTTTTTACTTAACACTTGCTTTTGAGAACTATTTGGATGCAACCTAAACTTATAAGCTTTATATATGTAATACGTTTCAAATATCTTAACTTACTATAACTTACTACAAATAAGTGTTTGTTAATATAAAATAGTAATTATAATTTTAATTACATTTTAAAAGTAAATTTCATATAAATAGAAAAGAAGACTTTTCTATGTCTTCTTCCTTTGAATTAATTAAATCTTTTTTTCATTGCGTATCCAATACCTGCAGCACTTACTAGCATTGTTCCAATTACTGCAAAAATATTGATATCTGAAGTATTAGGATTTGTTACCTTTTCTTCTGTACGCTTTTGAACTAATTTCATGTATACAGTTGTATCTTCTTTTATTGGATTTGTGAAATCAAATGCTTTTGTATATTCCTCATCTAAATAGAATCCACCAAAAGTATAACCTGTTCCTTCTAATTCTTTCATTAATTCATTTTTTAATTCTTCGATTTCTTCGGCTGTTAATTTTGTTCCTTCTGGAATTTCAACACTTTCTGTTTCACCATTAGCACTGAATGTTAATGTTACAGGTTTTGCTACTGTATATGTTCCATCTTCATTATCGAATACTTTGTATCCATTTGGTACCATATCTTCGCTTGGCTCTGTAGTATAAGTTCCACCTTGAGTTTTTACTGTTGTACCTGTTGTAGCAGTAATTTCTCCATTGATTTCTCCTTCTGCTACTTCAAGTTTTCCACCATTTTGAACAATTATATCACCGGAAATTGTTCCACCTTTGATAGTAACTTCTGGAGCATGTCCATTATAGCTACCATCTCTTGCTATTTTAACGAAACCATTAATTGTTCCATTTTCGATAGTAGTTGTTGATTGATATCTGTCATCCCATGAATATGCTGTTATTGATGCTGCTCCATCTACTGCGTTTAGTTCTCCACCTTTAAGTGAAAAATCACCCCAGTTTTGAACTGCACTTCCTCCTGCTTTTTTAGTAGATACTTTTCCTCCAGAAATTACTAACTTACCATTATCATCATTTTTTAATACGATAAAGTCATTTTCAAAAGTTCCTGCTTCTACATATAATTTTGCTTCAATGTTTCTGATTAATGAACTAAATCCTGATGTATTAACAACACTTCCACCTTTAAATATTAATTCTGCTTTTGTACCATTGTTGTCAATAACATACCATGAGTTTCCTCCATTACTACCACGAACTCCCGCTTCTTTTGAACGTGTAAAAGTTCCTGATAAAACAGTTACTTTTCCATTGTTTACTAAAGCACCTCTTCCGTGAGTAACGTTATCAACTTTACCATTACCTTTAACAGTTAATGTACCTTTATTGGTAATGGTATTTCCTGATTTGTTTGTTAATGTGTAAGTTCCCAAATCAAGAGTAATATCTTTGCCTTCAGCTACTGTGATATCTTCTTTTGTATCAGATGTTAATGTAACTGTCTCACCAGTCTTCGCTGCATTGATTGCCTCTTGCAATGTAGAATACTCAACATTTCCTATTTTTGCAACATGACTATTTTCTGCATATGCATTTGGAACAATTAATACACTAGCAATTATAGTCATTGCAAAGAATAATATTTTTTTTCGCATATTCTCCTCTCCTTTTTTAAGAGCATGCCTACTCTTATGCCCTAATTATATATCCGAAGTTATAGGTTGTCAATCAAATTCAAATGGGACTTTTTTCTTATATGTAAAGCAAAAAATATGAAGAATTTTGTACAATAAAAAGTCTTTATAGCTACTACTATTAATGATATAATTTACTTAAGAGCTAAGGAGATTAGAAGTATGAAGAAAAAGAAGATGACAAGAGTTGAATATCAGAAAAAACTCAGAAGGAAAAGAATGAGATTAAAGCCAGTTCCTTTTGCAATATTAATTTTGATTTGTTCTTCAATATTTATTTTTTCTTTATACTCACTTGTCACATGGCAACTTGATAATAATAAAATTAAGAATCTTCATAGTGAGATAGATGATATTTCTAATGGAGAGTTTATTAAAGATAAAGGCGATGCTTTTAATCCGCCTGATGATAAAGATAGTGATTATTGGTATTATATTGGTCTTCCTTTTTATAACGTTGATTTTGATGAGCTATTAAAGAAGAATAAAGATACTGTTGCTTTTATTCATATGGAAAACAATAATATTAATTATCCTGTTGTTCAATCTAAAGATAATAGCTATTATTTAACTCACGCATTTGATAAAAGTTATAATGAAGCAGGATGGGTATTTTTAGATTATAGAAATAATATTAATTCATTATCTTTTAATAATATTATATATGGACATGGTAGATTAAATAAAACTGTATTTGGCTCTCTTAAAGACACTCTTGATAAGAAGTGGCAAAGTAATAAGGATAATTTAGCTATTTATATTTCTACTCCTAATGAAAATATGATATTTCAAATATTTTCTATTTATACTATTAAAAGTGAGTCTTATTATATTAATACTTTATTTAATAATAAAAACGAAAAAAGTAAATGGTTAGATACTATGATTAAGAGAAATACTTCTGCTATTAATACTTCTGTTGATACAAATGATAAAATTCTTACATTGTCTACTTGTCTTGATGATAATGGTGGACGTGTTGTCGTACAAGCAAAGTTAATAAAAACTCAAAAAAGACTGTAGATTATATATAATTTAAAGTCTTTTTGGTACTTAAAGTATAATAGTTAATTATAAAATTGGAATTTACTATTATTTTTTTTGAAAATTTATTCATAACAATGAGGTCCTAAGCAAAATAAAAACGTTGATTTCTCAACGTGTATTTCTTAATGGTGGAGTATAGACTAAACAGAATAAAAAGAGAGAGTGTCTGTCTCTCTTAGATAGTCTTATATGTCCCTAGCTAAAAGCGTCACAATGCTATCTATATAATAATATGTAACTACTTTTTGGTTTTATACATTATTTTATTTATATATGAGATGATTTTCATCTTTAATATTTTTTGAGTTTCATCATTTAATACAACAATTTTCCCATCTTTGTTTTCATAATAGCTTTTAATTCTATTTTTAGATATTATTTTCATTTGATCTAATAAAGCAATTGAATCTGTTTGTTTTAAATATTGCCAACTAAAATGTTTTGTTTCTTTATAATTTCTGTTATTAAATGCTTCTTCTGATTTAAAATGTTTACTTTTAGGGCTAGTTAATGGAATGCAAAAGATCATATTTTTAATTCCTGGTATAGTATATAATACGCCTAAATGGACACTATTAATTTCATTTCCAACATTTCCAGTAAAATCAATATGGCATAATGTTCCATCTAAAAAACTATAATCCATTATCTTGCCTCCTAATATAATAAGAAAGAGGAACCTGAGTTCCCCTTTTACCAAAAGTAGACTTATATGTCCCTAGCTAAAAGCGTCACAATGCTACCCATAGATGTTTAATTTTGATTGACTAATATGTCCCTCGATTTCTCTTCACAATGCAATCAATTAACATAATTAATTATGTGCTGCTTATTATAACACATATTATACAAGAAATCAAAATAATAAACTTAATTTGATTTCTGTAATTAAATTGTATATTATTTTATTTCTTATGACAAGTCTTTTTTTCTTGACAGGCATCTCCTCTATTATATTATTATCAAATATTTTTATTTTTACTAATTTTTTAATTATAAAATAAAAAAACATTGATTTCTCAACGTGTATTTCTTAATGGTGGAGCATAGCGGGATCGAACCGCTGACCTCCACGGTGCAAACGTGGCGCTCTCCCAGCTGAGCTAATGCCCCATTAATTACTAGTCTTTTTCACAACCAGTAATTGAATTATAGCAAACACTATTTTTTGTGTCAACGTTTTTTTTGAAATTTTTGTATTTTTTTTCTAAAAAGTCCTTTTCTAAGTAGTATTTATCATGCTCTTTTATAATGTGTGCCCTGCTCCTATAAAAATTATTTATATCATTTATTATTTTTTTCTTTTTAAATTTAAAATTATACAATGTTCTTTCTAACAAAAATTTATTATACGTGTATTCTATTTTTAATTCTTCTTTATGAATTACTGTTAATAAGAATAGTGACATTATAATTATATTTAATTTTATATTTGTTTGGAGAAGAAAAATTATCAATACTAGGATGTAGCTAATTTTAATTGTTAATTTAAAAGAATATTTATATTGAAGGATTTTATTAAATAATAGATTTAGTAATTTTCCTCCATCTAACGGATAGATTGGTAGTAAATTAAACACTAATAGTGATAGATGATATATAAGTATTAATTCTTTATCTGATTCAAAAATGTTTATTAATAAAATATAGGCAATATTTTGAGTTATTGGACCTGCGATTAGGACTAGAAATTCTTTTAGAGGACTTATATTTAATTTCATATCAAACTTGGAAATTCCACCTAATGGATAGATATATATTTTATCTACTTTTATTTTTAATATATAAGCCATTATAAAATGACCTAGTTCATGGATTATTATTATTGTATTTAATATTAAATATTCTTTAAATGAACCTATTAAAACTGCGAATAGACTTAAAATATATACTAATGGATTTATTTTAAATATATTTTTTATAATCTAATTTTTCTCCACTTTTTTCGAATGAAAGATACAATTCTGTTGAGGCAGTTTCTCCTAGTACTTGGCCTTTTTCGATGTAGTCATATAATTTATAATTGTTTGTATTAATGTTTGAATAATATGTATCAACACCGTCAACTTGCTCTACTATTATTGTCTTTAAATTATCTTTTTCTCCTACATAAACAATTATTCCACTTTCTAATACTGGAACTAGGTAATGTTCATCAACTGTTAGTTTTACTCCATTTTTATATTCTTTTGAGTCTTTATATGATAATTTTTCACTAAATACTGAGCTTTCTTCTTTAACTACTTTATCAAGTGATAATACTTTTCCAAAATATTTATCATATATATTTCTGGCTTTTGTAAATTTGAAACTCTTAGTATATACTTCTTCTTCTATGAATTCTTTTACTTTTATATTTTGTTTTACTAAAATTAGACCTATCAAAAATATTATTATTGCACATAGTACTTTACTTAAGAATATTTTTACTTGTCTTTTTAATACTAATTTTTCTTCTATTTTTCTTTCCATATAATCTCCTCGATTAATTATATGTAGAAGAATTATTTAATATAATAAAAAATAAGTATAACTTTTTTAGTTGTGATATGAACCCCGTTTCTTGGACAAAATAGAAACGAGGTTTTTATATGTCAAA
>OIYG01001889.1_pt1 | contig 14682 bp, 14 predicted proteins | sample 1587861 | NCBI WGS metagenome assembly OIYG01 (sample SAMN03283272) | human gut metagenome | biome: human-associated habitat; material: feces | host: Homo sapiens | place: Peru | collected 2012 | reverse complement strand
TTCGTCCGGTGGTTGTCGAGCAATCGGAAGAAAATGTTGCTCCGGTGACCGGGGATGACAAGGTAGAGATGGTAGAGGATAAAGATGAGAAAACGGATAATGACCTTGAGAAGCGTGTGGTTAGCTTGGAAAATGATAAAAAGGGGAAGAATCTGTTTTGGGCGATGGCAAAGATAATTGTATTGTTAGCCATCATGGGGAGCATGACCGTATTTATACTGTATGAATGGGTTGATATTTTTATTTTTAAAGATCCGCAGCCATTTCTTTATGAGATATTTATGCGCGCGATGAATGGAAGTGTGGTCAGGATAGATGATTTGGGTGGTGTGTTTATTACTTTAATTAGTTGGATATTGACTTTTGTGGTTGGGGCTGTTGATGTATTGGGATGGAAAAGGGTTCAAAAGTGTTACAGTGAAATAAAAAAAGAATATTTGAAATTAGAAAATAAAAATAGCTAGGTGGTTATTTTGTGAAAGGAAAAGATGAAACGAGTCCTGATGCTGGCGTCCGTCGCCTCTATGATTGACCAATTTAATATGCCAAACATTGCATTACTGCAGAAAATGGGGTATGATGTCGATGTTGCGTGTAATTTTGCGGAGGGAAACACCTGCTCAGATGCGCGTGTCGTAGAATTGAAACAAAAACTGCAGAACATGCACGTGCGCTGTTATCAGATTGATTTCGCACGGAATATCAAGCATATGGGACAGAACATGAAAGCGTTGTGGCAGGTGGAAGGACTGATGAAGCAGAATACCTATGCGTTTTGTCACTGTCACAGCCCGATCGGTGGTGTGGTCGCAAGGATTGCCGGACATCGGACCAGAACAAAAGTGATCTATACGGCACATGGGTTTCATTTCTATCAGGGGGCACCGGTTATGAACTGGCTGGTGTACTATCCGGTGGAGAAGGTGCTGAGTCGTTGGACGGAGGTGCTTATTACGATTAATCATGAGGATTATGCGCTGGCGAAGAAGAAATTCCATGCGAAGAAGACCTATTATTTGCCGGGGATCGGAATTGATCTGGAAAAGTTTCATGTGGGGAATGCCGAAGATATAGAAAAAAAGAGACAGGAGCTGGGATTACATCCGAAAGATATCTTTTTGCTTTCGGTTGGGGAACTCAGCGACCGGAAAAATCATGTGGTTGTTATAGAAGCTATGAAGCATCTGGTACAGAATTACCCACAACTGAAATATTTTATTTGCGGGCAGGGAGAAAAAAAGCAGGAACTGCAGCAGTTGATTCGAAAATATCATTTGGAAGATCATGTGAAACTGTTGGGATTTCGGACAGACGTGGCAGAACTCTGTCAGGCAGCAGACGTGTTTGTGTTCCCGTCAAAACAGGAGGGACTTCCGGTAGCATTGATGGAAGCGATGGCTTGTGGGGTTCCGGTAGTGTGCAGCAGAATTCGGGGAAATACTGATCTGATACAGGAAGAAAAATGTCTGTTTGAACCAGATGATGTGGAACAGATAAAGGCATGTATAGAATGGATACTGAATAAAAAAGAAAAAAAGGCTACATATAATGAATTACAAAAATATGATTTGGATCATGTGGTGAATAAATATAAAGAAATCTATTATATGTGTAATATAAAATGTGATTGATTATTATTGGTGGAAGTGGATTATGCGAAAAAAAGTTATAATAATAAGTAATGCAGTAGAAGATCCTTCATCGTATTACAGATTGATTCAGTATATGGAACAAAAAGATAATGTGAAGATATTAAATAGATTTTCAAAAAAACAGTTTCGAAAGTATTTTTCGTCAAAATGTAGAGTTTTTACTAAAATGATGATAGCATGTAGTGTCATGTTAAAAACAATCAATTTTGTTTTATGGGATTACTTTATTTTTAAATCCGATGAAATAATTATAAATCGAAAAGTTTTTCCACATTATTGCCCACATTGTATAAGATTTCTTTTGAAAAAGTATTTAAGTGAACGTATTGTAATTTGGGATTTTGATGATAATATTATATATGGAAAAGAAATTCATACTGCGGAATTAAAAATCTATGAAGATACGGTAGATGAAGTTGTAGTAACTAATGAATTTTTGAAAAAAACATTAAATTGGAATCTGCAGCAACGTACTTTGGTGTTACCTACTACAGATAAACAGTTTGAAAATTATGATTTGATTACATACAATAAACAAAAAATAGAAGAATTTTATTCTGAAATTAATTTTATATGGATTGGAACTGGAGGAAATTTACAGTTCCTAAAACAAATAATCAAGCAATTAGAAAATATTGCAAAAAAGAATGAAAAGCAAAAGATTATATTGTATAACATTTGTAATGAAAAATTGATAGAAAATACAGAATATTTGCAGATTAAAAATGTTGTATGGTCAAGAGAAAATGCTATGAGATATTTGAAAAAAGCTCATATTGGATTAATGCCTTTAGAGGATAATGAATTTACTAGAGGCAAAGGGGCTTTTAAGGCAATACAGTATATGGGCGCTGGAATTCCAGTGGTAGCATCACCAGTTGGATATAATAATTATGTTATAGAACAATCCGTAAATGGCTTTTTTATTCAGGAAGATTGGGAAAAGAATATTGGAAAAATGATGAGCGATGTACTGATTTGGGAACAACTATCGTTTAATGCAAGAAAAACTTGGAAAGATAAATTTGATAGTAAATACAATCAGATTTTTTGGAATCATCGCGTATGAAATATAAATGAGGATAATTTTAATGAAAAATTTTTTGGAAAATTTAAGAGAAAATAAAAGGATTTTTATAAAGTTACTAAATAATGATTTTAAAAGTAGATATTCAGGAGCCTATTTAGGGGCAGTTTGGGGAATTATTCAGCCAATTATTACGGTTTTAATTTATTGGTTTGTTTTCCAGGTAGGTTTGAAAAGCGGAGCACGACCGGATGGTACTCCATATATTGTATGGATGATGGCAGGAATTATTCCATGGTTTTTCTTTTCAGATGCTTTAGGGGCTGTCACCAACACATTTTTAGAATATTCTTATATGGTTAAAAAATTAAATTTTAGAATTAGTATTTTACCATTGATTAAAGTTGGATCATCTTTGATAATACATATTGTTTTTTTGATTTTTGTAACGGTAATACTAAATTTTAGCGGCTTTTATGCTGACTGGAGTTATTTAGAAATATTTTATTATATGTTTGCTACCGTATATTTGGTTTTAGGTGTTGGATTAATTACATCGACATTGGCGGTATATGTACGTGATGTGAGCCAATTAGTTGCGATTATTATTCAGATTGGATTTTGGGCTATTCCTATTGTTTGGGGACCAGAAGCATTAGGTGGGAAATTGATTTATTTATTCAAATTAAATCCGGTATATTATGTGGTTGAAGGATATAGAAAAGCGTTGATTTCCAAAGAGCCGTTTTGGATTGAACCGATTTATGCAATTTATTTTTGGAGCATTTCTACGGCAATTTTATTGTTGGGAATTTATATTTTTAGAAAATTGAAATCATATTTTGCGGATGTATTATAAATAAGAGATGGGGAAAAAATTATGGATGATATTGCTATTGAAGTGAAGAATATATCGAAGGCGTATAAATTGTATCCAAAACCTTCTTTAAGAGTGAGAGAATTATTTTCTATTAGCAAAAAGAAATATTATACAGAATATAAAGCATTAGATCATGTATCTTTTCAATTAAAAAAAGGCGAAACATTGGGGATTATAGGAAAAAATGGGGCCGGAAAATCGACACTTTTGAAAATAATAACAGGAGTAACGACACCAACGGAAGGAACTATTAATGTAAATGGTGAAATTTCGGCATTACTCGAATTGGGAACTGGTTTTAATCCAGAATACACAGGATATGAGAATATTTTTTTGAATGGTTCAATGAGAGGATTCTCAGAAGACGAAATGGGAGAAAAATTACAATTTATAGTGGATTTCGCTGATATTGGAGAATATATGAATCAGCCTGTAAAAACATATTCGAGTGGTATGTTCGCACGATTGGCATTTGCAGTAATGATTAGTTTTAAACCAGATATTTTGATTGTCGATGAAGCTTTGTCGGTTGGAGATGTTTTTTTTCAACAAAAATGTAATACTTATATGAAAGAGGAAATGAAAGATGTTACAAAGATTTTAGTAACACATGATATGAATTCGGTAGCTAATATGGCCGATAGGGTTATATTATTGGATCACGGTACCGTTATACAAGAAGGACAACCATTGGATGTAATTCAAAATTATTTGAAAATTATGCATACAAGTGTATTTTCAAAAGAAAATGAAGATAAGATCGAAAAAGTTGAAGAAAAAGCAATTCCAGATGAACAGTCTATTGAAAAAGAAAATTTAAAACAGAAAGCTGAAATTGGAGAGTGGGTTCCTGTAACAAAAAGTGAAATAGGTGGGGCTGGAGATGTTATTATCACAGAGTGCCGTATGACTGTGAATGAGCAAGATGCTGCTCTTGTAAAACCGGGAGATTCTATAGAACTATATTTAAAGCTTAAGGCAAAAAAAAATATAAATGATTTAATTATAGGTTATATTTTTAAGGATAAGTATGGAAACAGTATAGTGGGAGAAAATACTATTGGATCTAAAGTCGAAATAATTGGAGTGAAAAAAGATAAATCATATATTTATAAAGTGAAAATTATATGGCCAGAGGTAAAAGAAGGGGATTATTTTGTTACTTTTGGTGTGGGGGAAGGGACAGATCAAATGGTACATACAATTCAATGTTGGGCACATAACATTATACATGTCGAAGCCATGGCATTGATTCCGATGCATGGAATTATAAATAATGTTATTAAAGAAGTTGAAAGAATTGAACTGTAGTTAATAAATGAAAAGGAGACAATAATGGAAGAATGGAAAATTTCAAATCCAAAGTTTCAATCAGATGAGTTAAATGATAAATTGGTAGTTTCCCCATGGAGCGGACATCGTTATTTTATTTACGACTATCTAAAATATATAAAACCAAATACGATTGTGGAATTAGGAACCCATTATGGCTGTTCTTTTTTTGCAATGTGTCAGGCAATAAAAGATAATAATTTAAATACGAAAATTTACGCTGTTGACACATGGAAAGGTGATGAACAAGCAGGATTTTATGGAGATGAAGTATGGAATGTAGTAAATCAGACAAAAGATAAATTTTTTGAGAAACAAAATGCTGAATTAGTCAGAATGTTATTTGATGAGGCTGCAAGTAAGTTTGAAGATGGAAAATTTGATTTGATTCATATAGATGGTTTGCATACTTATGAGGCAGTGTCACATGATTTTGAAACATGGCTTCCAAAATTGAAAGAAAATGGTGTCATATTGTTTCACGATGTACATAGCAAATTGAAATACGGAACAAATAAATTCTGGAAAGAAATCAAAGTAAAATATCCATATTATTTTGAATTTTTCCATAGTTGGGGACTTGGAATTTTATTTCCAAAAGGAAATAAAATATATGAAAAATTATTGAAAAATAATTTTCAAGATAAATTATTAATCTATCAATATAAAGCACTTTATGAATATGAATGCATTAAAACGACAGATTTAACTGCGATGGCAGATGATCGATATGCAGCAATTAATCAGCAGAGCAAAATGATAGATGAACGGGATGCAACAATCAAGAGCCAAACAAAATTAATTGATGATAAAGATAATGCAATCAAAAGCCAAACAGAATTGATAAATGAACGGGATGCGACAATCGAGAGTCAGACAAAATTGATAAATGAGCGGGATGCGACAATCGAGAGTCAGACAAAATTGATAGATGATAAAGATGATGCAATCAGAAGTCAAACAGAACTGATAAATGAACGGGATACAACAATAAAAAATCAAACACAGATGATAAATGAACGGGATGCCACAATTCAAGAACAGGATCGATTGATAAATCAAAAAAATGCGATAATAAAAAACTATACGGACGAAGAAGCTCATTGGAAACATCTTGGAAAAAGAGTAATGGTTAGAAAATGAATGGTTGGGGGAAAAGAAATGAAGAAAGCAGCATGGATTTTACCAGTATTTATTGAAGGATCTGGAGGGCACAGAACAATTTTTCAAAATGTTCAGTACCTGGCAGAACACGGATTTGAGTGCTCGGTTTATGTAGAAGATAAAGGTCAGGCAAAGAACTCAGATGAATTGGAAAAATTAGTAAATAAGTATTTTGGCAAACATACATGTAAATATTATTTAGGGTATGAGTTACAAGAGGAATATGACATTATTTTTGCTACTGCTTGGTATACTGCTAAAATCGTAAGAGATTATCCATCCAAAGCGAAGAAAGCATATTTTATTCAGGATTTTGAGGCATTATTTAATCCAATGGGAGATGGTTATTTGATGGCATGTAATTCTTACTGTTATGGATTACATCCAATTACAATAGGCAGATGGCTGTCAAATAAAATGGATACAGAATATCATACACCATCTCAATATTTTGATTTTTGCGCAGATAAAAAAATATATAGGAACTTAAAGAGGGAAAGGGAGAAAGCCATTTGCTTTATTTATCAGCCAGATAAACCTCGTAGATGTAGCCAACTTGGAATAGAAGCTTTGGGAATTGTAAAACATTTACGACCAGATGTAAAGATATATTTGTACGGATCTGATATAAAAGGACATGTGTGGTTTGAACATGAAAATCTAAAAATTATTCCGATAGATAAGTGCAATGAATTATATAATAGATGTTCTGTTGGATTGTGTATTAGTTCATCCAATCCATCACGAATTCCGTTTGAAATGATGGCGGCAGGATTACCTGTTGTAGATTTATATATGGATAATAATTTATATGATATGCCGGATGGAGGAGTTTGTCTTGCACATTATACGCCAGAATCAATTGCTCAGGCATTAATTGATATTTTAGATAACAAAGAAAAAGCTAAAAAAATGTCAGAATGTGGACAAAAATATATGGAGCATAAAAGTCTGGAATATGGATTTGAACAGTTTTATCAGGCAGTAGAAAAAATTTTGTCTAATATGGAACTTATGCATGATCCAATTGAGAAAGTGTATAATAAAGAACCAATTATGGCAGACAGTGTTGCAAAGATGTTGCCAAAGGGAGATTATGGTGAAGAAAATTATTTAATACAGGATGATTCATTTATCGGAAAATTGAAAAGAAATCGTTTTATTAGAAATAATAAACTGGTGAGAAAGATTTATTTTAAATTACGAGGTCTTTAAAAAAATGGAAAAAAGAAAATGCACGCTGTTGACATTAGATGTGTGGGACACTATTATTCGAAGAAAATGTTATCCAGATCAGATTAAAATAGAAACGGCTAAAAGATTTATTGAACAGTATGGTGAAAGATTTTATCATAAAATTTCTCCACAGCAATTAGCAAAAATTCGTATCGCATGTGAAAGAGAAATAGGTATTGAGACAAAAAAACAAGGATTTGACGATGAATACGAAATCCATGCCGTTTTTCAACGTTGGGTTGATAAAATCATGAATGTTTCATCTGATGAAAGAAAAAAAATTGCAGATGTGTTATATCAATTAGAATTAGATGAGGAATTAAAATATGCATATCTTGATCCGGAAATAGAGGCCTTGATTGATTCGATAGAGTATGAACAATTGGCAATAGTATCTGATTTTTATGCACCAAAAGAATTTATAATTAAAATTATAGAAAAATGCAATTTCAGTAAGAAAATAAATAAAGAATATATTTCTTGTGAAAGCAAATGGAATAAACGGTCTGGAAATTTATTTGAATATGTTCGGGAAAAAGAGAATGTTGATTATTCGCAATGGGTTCATATCGGAGATAATACATATAGTGACGTGGAAATCCCTACAAAGAAGGGAATAACGGCAATACATTATTTGCCGGAAAGGGAAACAGCATTAAGGAAAAAAAAGGAAGAGGAATTCTCTTGGAATGAAGAAAGTGTTGTATCGGTTGGAAATAAAAAGATGGAGACTTTTTTTTATGGCTTTATTACATGGATTGCTGAGGAAACAATGAATCAGCAGGTTGATACAATATATTTTTTTACTAGAGAGGGAGAATTTTATAAACAAATATATGATGAAATAAAGAAAAATAATCCGTATAATGCAAAAATGCCAAGGGCAGAAGTGCTGGAAGTTAGCCGTTTAGCAACATTTATGCCTTCTCTTCGCGATATAAGCACACAAGAATTAATGCGTATATGGAATCAGTATTCCGTGCAGTCTATGTCAGCATTGTTTAAATCTTTACATGTAAATGTAGATAGTGTTGAAAGTTATTTAAAAAAGTATGGAATTCCAAAAGATGAGGTGATTCAGTATCCGTGGCAGGATGAAAGAGTGCAAAAGTTATTTAATGATTTGGATTTCCTTCAATATATGGAAAGTGAAAGAAACCGGGATCGAGAACTTTTATTTACATATTTTGAAAGTAAAGGATGGAAAAAAGAATTAAAAAGAGTTGCAATCGTGGATATTGGATGGCGCGGAACTATACAGGATAATATTTGTTATTTATTTCCACAAACAGAAATTTATGGATATTATATTGGATTAATTCCATTCTTATCGGAGCAGCCTTTGAACGCACATAAAATGGGGTATATCAATCAATATAAATTATGCAAAAGTGTATTAGCAACAATGACTCCATTTGAGATGTTTTGTAATTCACCGAATGGAAGTACAGTAGGTTATAAAAGGGAGAATAATAAAATATATGCCATTCGAAAGAAAGAAAAGAGCGAAGACATTATTTTTTATACTTATATAAAAGATGAGCAGAAAAAAATAATTCATAAGATGAAAGATTATTGTTTTGAAATGAAAAAGAATGGTTATAGTTCAGAAAATTATAGAAATAACGCATATGAAGCTCTGCATAAGTATATAGCTTATCCAAGAAGAAAAATAGTGAAAGCATATTTTAATCTTAAACATAATGAAGAATTTGGGGTAGGGGCCTATGTTGATAAAACGACAAGATTTCGACCAAAACTTATGATAGAGGCAGTATTTAAAAGATCAAGAAGAAGAGAATTAATAGAGTTTCTCCGAGATACCACATGGGCGCAGGGATATTTAGTAAAATATTGGCTTTATCCTGCATTAAAGATTTATAATATCTTGTTAAGAAAATATGAAAAGGAGTGATTTTAAAATGAAAAAAATTTTTTGTACACTAGGTTGTTTCATGCTTTTAATGATTAGTATTGTTGGAGTATCAACAAAAGAGGTGTGGGCGGATACGAAAGATGATTCATACACAATTATGAAGGATGATGATTATTATGGAACACTGTATGGTTCGGAGTATAGTGCAGATGATGCTTCAAAATGGGTTACATTGAAGATGGGGGGGAAAGGCTTTCGAATTGTAAACCAAGATGATAAAGAAATTATGGTTGTAGATAAAGATGGTGGAGTTTATATTAATGGAGATATGGTGAATCAGAAAGATGATCAAAGAGTTCCGTATGGTTTTTTATATCTTTTGGTAGTGATTAGTTTGTTGTTTAATATATTTAATTTTTTTAAACATAATAAAAATTATAAATGAGTTGAGAAACATTTTTGATACGAATTTAAATGGTATATTTGAATAGGGAAGGACAGAGCAAATGAAAAATAAGATATTATTATTTATCCCAATGTATAATTGCGAAAAACAGATACCAAGAGTTTTAAGGCAACTTACAAATGAAGTATGCAATTATTTAAGTGAAGTTATAATCGTAAATAATCGAAGTACAGATAATGGAGAATTGATAGTACAGAACTATATTTCTAAGAGAAATTTTCCTATTAAAGTAAGCTTACTTCGAAATGATGATAATTATGGTCTTGGCGGGTCCCATAAAGTTGCATTTAATTATGCAATAAGACATGGAGTTGATTACGTGATCGTGTTACACGGAGATGATCAAGGCGATATTTCAAATATATTGCCATATTTGAAAAATAAAGAATATGAAAAATATGACTGCTTTTTAGGAGCTCGTTTTATGAAAGGGTCACAGCTACAAGGATATTCCAAATTTAGAACATTTGGAAATCAAGTGTATGATTTTCTTTTTTCAGTTGGTTGTGGATATAAGGTATATGATCTTGGCTCGGGATTAAATATGTATAAGACGGAAATATTGAAAAATAAGTTTTATATAAAGTATAAAGATAATTTGGTTTTCAATTATTGTATGGTAATGGGGTCAGCGTATTATAAGCACAAAGTGAAATTTTTCCCGATTATTTGGAGAGAAGATGATCAGGTTTCTAATGTGAAAATGGTTAATCAGGCAATTACAGTATTAAAATTACTAGGTTCGTTTGTTTTCAATAAAAAGAAATTTATTTCTGAAGAACATAGAGATAAAGTGATAAAGGAATATTCTGCGCAGGTGATCTATTCAAATAAGGAATAATAAAAAGGTGCAACATATGATAAAGAAAGCTGGATATAGATATAATTTTATAAATATTATAGTACTTTTGATTACGATAATATTATTTTTAGATAAGTATATAGCAACAGAACACTTATTTGACAATATTGAATTTTTGCAGATCTTAATTTTAATTTTTGCAGTATGTATGGTTCATGCTATTAAGGCGGGGAGACTTTATTTGGTTTTATATGGATCAGATATAAGCTTTTTAACGTACATAAAAACATATTGTAAGGTTACACCAGTTAGTGTTATACTTCCATTTAAAATTGGTGAATTCTTTCGGATGTATTGTTATGGAAGGCAACTTAATAATTATTTAAAAGGAATTGTAATTATTATTCTTGATCGTTTTATGGATACAATTGCTTTAATTACAATGATTTTACTGATTTGGGCATTTAATGGATGGCATATCACATCATTTGTTTATATTTTATTAGTGTTTTTATTGGTAATAGTATCACTTTATATGATATTCCCTAATGTTTATTCATTTTGGATGAAATATTTGCTGAGTGCAAGAGCAACTCAACATAGATTAACTGCGTTGAATATCTTAGATAAGTTAAATATAATTTATAAAGAAATTACAAATGTTTCGAAAGGTAGGGGTGCTATTCTCTATTTTATGTCTTTGGTAGCTTGGATTATAGAAATAGGAAGTGTAGCTATTTTAAATGGATTTACAAAAGAGAAACAGTTAGATGCTGAAATCTCAGAATATTTATCTTCTGCAATCAGTGGAAATCAATCTGTTGAGTTAAAACGTTTTATATTTGTAAGTATACTTTTATTGGTGATTATTTATATTGCTGTGAAGATTGTGATTATGGTGTCTGAAAAGAGGAAACAAAAATGAAAATAATAGTTGTATATGATGATTCAGGAAGAAAAAGTGAAGTAATTGCAGATATTATAGGCGATAAAGGTTTTGCAGATGTTGTAGTAAAGAAAAGACGTTTGGAAGAATACTATCAGGATGAAATAAGGAAAATTTATCCGGATTTAATATGGAAGAAAATACATTCTGTTTTCGAATATGCAGATCTTATCAAAAATATGGAGTTTTATAACACATCGGAAGTGAAGGTATTGCATTGCTTTTCTAATTATTTGATCTCTGATCCGAGAAAGGCAGGACTTTCTTTCAAAAAACTTTCCTATATAGATGAAGTATATGGAGTACTTGATTCTCAAAGAGCAGTTGCGGCAATGTTTCCAAGTGCGGCAGATTATATTATGTTTTGCAATAATGTAATTGCAGGACAAAAAGCGTGGGATCTTGTGCGTGGATTAAAAGAAAAATTTGAGATTGAAGGGCTTGTTGATATAGGTGTAATTGGTAATTTTATTCAATGTATTACAGGTAACTTTGATTCCAGATATTTCAATTCACTAAAGGGAAATGAGTATACGCTTGTAAAGAGTTCTTCCAATAAAAGAAAGATAAAGGCAGAGTATAGTTTTTACCATTTATTACCTGAAGATATGAAATTTTGGTTTGTAATGCCATTTAATTATCAAGAGACAGAAGAAAGTGCAAGCTATACAATGGAACGTTTACATATGACAGATCTTGCTATCAAATGGGTACACGGATCAATGGATGAAGCTGAATTTGAAGAGTTGATGGATAAATATTTTTTCTTCTTTAAAAGTCGTCATACAAAAAGATGTTCGTTAAAAGAGTATGAAAATATTTCCAATAAGTTATATGTGGATAAAGTAAATGATAGGATTGCTGATCTAAAAAGATTGCCGGAATATAGAAAAATAAAAATGCTGCTGGATGCAACAGAGGGTGCCAGTATAGATTTTTTAGTTGAAAAATATTTTAAATTAAAGGGAATCATTGAATCGAAAGAAGTGTATCCACATGAACTTGCCATAGGGCATGGCGATCCTTGTTTTGCAAATGCTCTATATAATAAGTCGACTAAAACATTAAAATTTATTGATCCCAAAGGAGCACTTACAGAAGAAGAATTGTGGACTAATCCTTACTATGATATTGCTAAATTAAGTCATTCTGTGTGTGGAAGATATGATTTTTTTAATAATGCATTGTTTGATATTAAAATAGATAATACATTTTCTTATAATCTTGAAATCTCATTTGATAATTCAAGGTATATAGATATATTTAAGAAAAAGGTAGAGGAAAATGGTTTTGATTATTGGTCTGTGCGTATATATGAAGCATCCTTATTTTTATCAATGCTTCCGTTACATATAGATAATCCACATAAAGTTTTTGGGTTTATTTTAAATGTGAAAAATATATTAAAGGAGATAGAAGAAAATGTTTAAAGATTATTCATTTGTATTTGATATTGATGGCACACTTTGCCCAATTAAAAAGAAAGATGAAAAGTATGAGGATTTGGTACCTTATCCGGAAATGATAAAAAAATTAAAGTACTATAAGGAAAACGGTGCCAAAATTGTTTTGTACACATCTAGAAATATGAATTCATATAATGGAAATATTGGTTTGATTAATAAACATACAGCAGCTGTACTTTCGAAATGGCTTGAAAAATGGAAAATTCCTTATGATGAAATTGTATATGGGAAAGTATGGCCAGGACATAAAGGGTTTTATGTGGATGATAGAACGGTGAGACCAGATGAGTTTTTAAAGTATTCGCCAGAAGAATTGGACAAGATTTGTTCTGGGTCCAGATGTGATACAGAGTAAGGGGGAATATATGGAAAGTAAAATTGATGTAGTAATTACCATGGGTGGTCTTGGATCAAGATTTAGAAAGATGGGATATACGGTGCCAAAGTATATGATTGAGGCCAAAGGAAAAACTTTATTTGAATGGTCCATGATTAGTCTTGAGGGATATAAAGAAAATGTGTTTCAGTATATTTTTATTGCCATGCGGGATGATTCCTGTGATGTAGAAGCTTTTATTAATGGTAAATGTGAAGAATTGGGATTAAAGAACTATCATGTAATTGTTTTGGATTATCTTACGGATGGCCAAGCAACTACGGCAATGATGGCGAAAAAGTATTGGGAGTTGGATCATGCACTTTTAATTTATAACATTGATACATATGTAGAAGCTGGAGAAATGAATAGTGCAGAATTAAAAGGAGATGGGTTTATTCCATGTTTTCAGGCAGAGGGAGATCATTGGAGTTTTGTACGATTAGATGATTCAGGAAAAGTAGTAGAAATAAAAGAAAAACAGAGAATATCTAATTATTGTACTTTAGGTGCTTATTATTTTAAAACTTGCTCATTATATAATAAATTATATAATGAGTATTACAGTAAAACGCAAGAATTGGTAAATGGGGAAAAGTATGTGGCTCCATTATACGATTATCTATTGAGCAAAAAAGGAAAAATATATATTTCTGATATCGATCCGCAAAAAGTACATGTGCTTGGAACCCCAGAGGAATTACAGGCATTTTTAGAGGAAAAATAGAATGAAAAAGTTATTTATACAGGCTATTCGTTTTATAGGATTAAGCGGAATTGGTTGGATTTTAGATTTTACTACTTATACTGTATTAGGAGTAATATCTGCAAATTTGGTTTTAAATAATACAATTAGTTCATGGGTAGGAGTTACATTTGTTTTTTTACTTTCAACAAGAATTGTATTTAAAAACAATAGTAAGATCCCACTCAAATGGAAATATGTAATTTATTTATTATATCAATGCGTTCTGATATTTTTTATATCTAAATTGCTTAACAGGGTGAATGTTTATTTATTAACGCATGTAGCACTTGCAGTTGTTAAAAATTTTTCCACAATTATTTCAAAGATTCTTGTAACACCTATTACGATGGTATTGAATTTTGTGGTGATGAAAGGGGTAGTAGAAAAAATTTAATACATCAAAAAAATGGTGATAGAAAACAATAACTATATATAACAAGGAAACAAAAGAAAGAGGGATTATGAAAGTTAAAACAGATGAAAATAATATTAAAAAGAAAAAAGCAATATGCTATATTTTGATTATGCTATATTTACCGCTATCTATTTTTCACGATATGTCATGCTTTACTTTTTCAAATGGAGCATCTTATTTTTTATATTTTACTGTTAAAATACTATATATAGCGTTTATATATTTTTGTCTTGATTCTATATTTATGAAATTATATGTAAATGGAATGTGGAATGAAAAGTACATAATAATTGGTA
>OIYG01001886.1_pt1 | contig 14702 bp, 11 predicted proteins | sample 1587861 | NCBI WGS metagenome assembly OIYG01 (sample SAMN03283272) | human gut metagenome | biome: human-associated habitat; material: feces | host: Homo sapiens | place: Peru | collected 2012 | reverse complement strand
TATTTCAATTGAAAGTTTGTTTTGTTCATAATTATCAACCACAGGATTAACAATTTTAGAATAATTATCAACTGAATTATAAACATCTTGAGCAGATGGATATTTTGAAGCGATTTGTTTTTCTATTTCTTTAATATCGTCTTTTGGATTAATTCCAACTTCTTTTAAATCAGATTTAATATCAATGTTATCTTGTTGCTTTTGAATAGCGTCTAAGTCAGCTTCAAAATGAAGTCCGTTTACTTCTTTTAGAGCTATTTCATTATCTGAAACAGGGTTTTCTATTGGTCTTGGTGCGTTAATATCTAATGAAAATGGTTCAAAATTAGATGTTGTTGGTTTTGAATCATATTTTTCTTCAATTCTTTTTTCAATTGGTTTTTGAACAAAAATATTCATATTTTCAGCAACCGCAGCAGTTTCTGGGTTAACTGTTTCAATTGTATCTAAAATACAACCATAGCTTGTAACTAAAGACTGAATACTTAAAAGTTGAGATTGATTTAAGTAATTGTTGCTTAGTTTTAAAACGATTTTTTTGCCTGAATTGTTAAGAGTTTCAAGGGCAAGAGAAAGACTGTTTACAATTTCACCGGTTGATGAGCAAGAAACCATATCTACTACAAAATATTCATTGTCATACATAAAAATATAGCTACCTTAAAAATTTTCTAATACTCATGAAAAGACTACATTAAAAATTAAATATAAACAATTGTTTATAAAGGAATGTAAAAAATTTTTTATTTTTTGAGGATAAAAATTACTTGCATAATTTTAAAAATAATGTGCCACAAAATAAAACGCATAGGTTTTATTACCTATGCGCTCATCAAATTTCTTTCAGCTTGACCCAAGCCTTTTCTAGTGCTACTAAAAGTAGAATCTTTGACAATTGTACCAAATTCACCAAATTGTCCGACATTACTTGTAACACCACCAACTAATCCGCCGACTGTTCCTGAAACAAAGGCTGAAGTTGCGGTATTTGTTACTAAGTCACCTGCGTCAAAATCTCTATCACCAAAGGCAACATCTGTTAAATATGAGCTTGAACCTGATATAGCACCACATTCAACCCCGCAAAGCGCACCTTTTAAAATTGAACCCGATAATGTTCCAGCTTGAGTTAAACCTTGATTTTTAGCGAATTGGAAACCAATACTACTTGCTGAAGATACTGCACTTGTTCCACCTGTAACAGCGCCTGAAATAGCGTCTTTTGCAATTGTTTTAGCGTCAAGCGTGTCACCTTCAATTCCATTTGTTGCTCTATCAAGCGTTTTAACACCTGCTTTTATAGCTGAACCAATGGGTGCACCATAAGCTGCTGCTGTTGCCCAACCAATTGGACCGGTGCCAGCCGCTAGAACTGTTGTTGTAATAGCGCCAACGCCTGTTAAAATATTTGAAAATAAGCTGGTCATATCTTGTTGCTTTTTATCAAAACTTTCAATATATTCAACCGCTTCTTCAAAAGATACTTCACCATTATTATATTTTTCAAGCATATCATCACAATCAGATGAACTTAGCCCAAAATCTGTTGCTTCTTTAATAGAATTCCAAGTATTACCTAAAAAACCTTGTTTATCTTTAGTTTCTTGTAATTTTTCTTCTAAAAAGATTGATTTATCTTTTGAAGTTGAAACTTTTTTTGTTTGATTTGTTTTAGGATATAAATAAAACGAACCTGTTTCTTGTTGTAAACCTTGAACTGTATTTGACATACTAATAACTAACCTTATAACTTAACACACATATTAATAAAGTATTTTTTAATTTAAAAATTGATAAAAATCTTTTTAATTGTAACAATTGTTACAATCTTTTTGATTATTTACTTAAAATCGAAACTGGGCTAAAATAGAGTTATATCGTTAGAAAATTTGGAGGAAAAATGGAAGTATTACCCTTAAATGCTATTATTTACAATCAAGATAAAGTTCAATTAAAAGATGTAATTGCCCCTCCTTATGATGTTATAGATGAAAAATACCAAGATGATTTATATTCAAGAAGCGAATTTAACATTGTTAAATTAATTCTTACAAAAGGCGAAAATAGATATAAAGATGCTAAAAAATATTTTGAAGATTGGAAAGAAAAAGAAGTTTTAATTAAAACCGATAAACCATCAATTTTTTACATAATTCAAAAATATAAAAATGAAAAAGGTAAACAAATTGAAAGAAAAGGTTTTATTGCAAGAAACAAAATCGAAGATTTTGAAACTAAAAAAATTCTTCCTCATGAATATACCATGGGCGGACCAAAACAAGATAGATTAAACCTTGTAACTGAAACAGGTGCGTTTTTCTCTCAAATTTTTATGGTTTATAATGATAAAACTCAAGCGATTGAAAAAATGGTTGAAAAATATCTTAAAAATGAACCATTTATGGATGTTTTTGATGATTTAGGAGTTGAAAACATTGTTTATTTAATTGATGATGAAAACGATATTAAATTAATTCAAGAAGTTTTAGAAGATAAAACCCTTTTAATTGCCGACGGTCATCATAGATATGAAACTTCTATGAACTATTCTAAACAACATCCTGAAAACGATTATGCTAAATATGTTATGAGTTATTTTACAAATGCGGCAGATGAAAACCTTGTAATTTATCCTACTCATAGAATTGTTGAAAAAAATATTGACCCTAAAAAAGTTCTTGAAAGCGTTTCAAAATATTATGATATTGAAATTTTATTTGATAAAGAAGCGTTTTTAGAGCGGATTGAAGAAGAAAACAAAAAACAAATTACAACAGGCTTAATTTTAAAAGACGATGAAAACTTCTATGTTTTAAAATTAAAACAAGGTAAAAATGAAGAAATAAACGAGCCTGATGTTCTTAAAAATCTTGATTTGGTTGTTTTACATGAATTAATTTTGAAAAAAGAACTTGGTTTTACAAAAGAAGAATTAATGGCTCAAGATGGAATAAAATATGAAAAACAAGAGCCTGTTGCTTTTGCTTCAACAAAAACAGGTAAAGCAAGCGCTTGTTTTATAATGGCATATCCAAAAATGGAAGACATCATCAAAATTTCAAATGCAGGATATAGAATGCCTCAAAAATCAACATATTTCTATCCAAAACTTTTATCAGGACTTGTTATAAATCCTCTAAAATAGTTAATTAAAGGCGGTTTGTAATGGAAAACACTATCTTAAAAGAATTTCAGCTTGGTGCAAAAGAAAACCCTGAAACAAAAAGCATTGATTTTAAGTTGTATTCAAAAAATGCAACAAAAGTTCTACTTTGCATTTTTGATACTCCGCAAGGCGCTGACCCTGTTATGACTTTAACAATGGAAAAAAAAGAAGATAATGTTTGGCAAACAAGCGTTAAAAACTATGTTTTAAATTATCCTAAAAGCCCTGTTTTTTATGGCTATAGAGTTTTTGGAAAAAATTGGGAATATCTTGAAAATTTTGAACTTGGTTCTGAAATTGGAATGAAATCAAAATTTGATGAAGACGGAAACCGTTTTAATCCTAATAAAATCGCCTTTGACCCATATTCTAAAGAACTTTCACACCTAGCTTCTGATGTTAACCCTGGGCTTAATATGTTTCGTTCGGGTTCAAAATTTCATTTAATTGATAATGCTAAGTGGGCAATTAAATCTGTTTTTTCTAAAGATGAAATTATAGATAATGTTAAAATTACCCCAAGAGCCTTTAATCGTGAAGTAATTGGCGAAGTTCATATTAAAGATTTAACTCAAAATATCTTCATGCCTGAAAAAGGAACATATAAAGGGGCGGCAAAATTTGCTAAAAGCGTTAAAAATCTTGGTATAACAATGATTGAATTTTTACCCTTAAATGAATTTGATTCAAAACAAAATGGGGTTAATTATTGGGGCTATATGCCATTAGCTTATTTTGCACCGGCTAGAAAATATGCTTTTAATAAAGAACAAGGCAGCTTAATTAAAGAATTTCGTGAAATGATTAATGAATTTCATAAAAACGACATCAAAGTTTGCCTTGATATGGTTTTTAATCATACAGGCGAAGGCGGACTTGTTAATCATAATCCTAATGACGCTGTTTTATTGTCTTATGCTTTAATTGATAATTCAACATATTATAAAGTATATAAAAATGGTTATTATCGCTCTAACTCCGGTTGCGGAAACGATTTTAACGTTAATCAAAAAGGTGTTTTAGAACTAATTGAAAACTCTTTAATTTATTGGATTAATCAAGGAGTTGACGCTTTTCGTTTTGACCTTGCAGCAGCACTACTTGAAAACAGTTGCGATTGTGAAGCAATTTATGACAGCATTAATTCCCTTGCTGCACAATTAAAAGACAGATTAAAACAAAAAAACATAAAAGTTATTTCAGATTTTTCAAAAGATGAAGACGGCGTTATTTTAATTGCTGAACCTTGGACTTGTGGCGGAAAAGATTGTTATCAGCTTGGAAATTTCCCCTCTTTTTGGGCAGAATGGAATGATGTTGCAAGAGATACATATAGAAAAATCACCTTAAAACCTAATGAAATAACCCCTTTAGTTTTAAAAGATGTAATAGAGGGAACTCAATCTAAATTTAAAGGCGTAAATAAATCAATTAACTATATCGCTTCTCACGATGGTTTTAGCCTGTTTGACCTAAACACTTTTAAAGAAAAAAGTTCTTCAACCCAAGGTGGTTCAGATTGGGAAATTTCAGGCGATTATAATGGCGATTTATCTTTAAAAGAAAATGGCATTAGAAAACAACTTACGCTTTTATTTTTCTCTTATGGTATTCCTATGATTCAAATTGGCGATATTATTATGCACACTAAAAACGGCAATAATAATAGCTTCAATAAAGACGACGGAACTAATTACCTAAACTGGGAAAAAGCCCTTAAAAAAGATTCTTTTGAAAACAGAATAATGGAATTTACCAGAAGTTTAATTAAATTCAGAAATGAAAATTCTATCTTTAGAAGTGATGAATTTGTTAAATCTTTAACATATCACTATGACAACGGTCAAGTTGCAGAGGCAAAAAATCTTGGCTATTGGAATAATCCGCTTGATGTTTTCTTTGGTTTCACAATAAATTCTTCACAAAACAGAATTTATCTTGCTTCTTCAAAAGCAGATGAAAAAATTAACATAGTATTACCAAAAAATCTTGAAAATAAAAGCTGGCATGTTTGTTTTGATACTTCTGTTTTTAATGTGGTTGATTGTGAAGCAAAAGACTACATTGAAAGCCGCTATATTCTTAACCCACAGGCTTTAGCAGTATTTATGGAAAAATAAAATGACTTTAGATGAAATTGAAAAAATATATTTATCTTCTTATTTTTTATTAAAATTTAGATATTTATTAAACGATTTAGTTTTTAAAAATTTTCTTTTACTTTTAAAAACTTTAAAAAGCGCGCAAGATATTCAAGAAATTTTTGAAAAATATTCTTCATTTTTATTTGAATTAAATAAAAAAGGTTATGATGATTTTTCAAAATATGTTTTAGATTTAATTAATGAAAATAAAATCAATTTTTCAGATGAAAACAGTCTAAATCCTGAAATAGAAATAATTTCATCTTTATTAAAAATTAATTTTGAAGAAATTAAAAATCTTTTGCTTTCAAAATTTGAAGAATTTTCTTCTGTAATTTTAAAAATGCCAAAATTTAAGACTTCAGATTTTTCTTTTGATATTAAAACCCTTAAAACTATTGAAAAAAGTGATGATGTCTTTAAATTAAATCGTGCTTTTGTGTTTGATAAAAGTCTTGAAATTTATCCGATTGATTTTATAGAAAAAACAAAATTCAAAGATTTAAAGGGTTATCAAAGCCAAAAGAAAGTTCTTTTAGAAAATACATCTTCTCTTTTAAAAGGTAAAAAGGTTAATAATATTTTACTTTATGGGGACGCTGGTTGCGGAAAATCAACAAGTGTTCGTGCCCTTTTAAATGAATTTCAAGAGCTAAAAATTGTTCAAATTTTTAAAGATAATTTAATCAATCTTGATAAACTTTATTTAAAATTAAAAGATTTACCTTATTATTTCATTATTTTTGCTGATGATATTTCTTTTGATTTTAATGACACAACTTTTTCAACAATGAAAGCAATTTTAGAGGGTTCAATCATCCAATGCCCAAAAAATGTTGCAATTTATGCAACTTCAAATAGACGTCATTTAATTAGAGAAGATTTCCAAGCAAGAAAAGGAGATGAAATTCATCTTAATGACACTCTAAACGAAACTTCATCTTTATCTGAAAGATTTGGAATTAATTTATTGTTTCAAAAGCCAAACCCTCAAGAATTTAATGAAATTGTTTTAAAACTTGCAAAAGATAATAATATTGAAATTGATGACAACTTATTAATTGAAAAAGCTAATCGCCTTGCGCTTATTAAAGGTTCAAGAAGCCCAAGGGTTGCACGTCAATTCATAGATAATTGCATAAATCACGTAAGCATGGAATAAGTAAGACCTGCTTTTAAAAAATTAAAAGCAGGTCTTGTGGAGAGAAAATTTAAGTTATTTAGCCGCCGATTAAACTTAGCGCAGCTTGTGGTAATGTATTTGCATTTGCTAAAATTGCTACGTTAATTTGTTGTAATATTTGATTTTGAGTCATATTTGTTGCTTCAGAAGCAATATCTGTATCTGTATAAACACTTTTTGCAGATTCTAGCGATTCAACACGAATTGTTAAAGAATCATAAGAGCTATCCATTCTGTTTTCATAAGCCCCAAGATAACCCCTTCTTGTTGTAATTGTGTTAATTGCGTCTTGAATTTTTTGCATATATTTTCTGCAATTTTCGTTAGTTGGGTCAAACGCTGAATCTGTAAGCTTCTCATAATCATCTTTTTGAACTTCAGTATCAGTACCTTCATAGTAATATTTTGTTTCAGTTGTACCGTCATCAAGAAGTTTTGAAACAGGAACTACAACTTTGTTTCCATTTCCTTTATCAATTTTAGCTTCAGGATTTAAGTTACCTGGAAGGTCGATACCAAAGGCTTTTGTGTGACAATCTGTCAAAGCTCTTGAAATATCTAAAATTGAACCGGCTGAACTATCAGGACCTAATTGAACAATGATTTCATCGGTTGTGCCATCAAGCATATTTTTGCCGTTGAAGTTGATTGTTTCAGAAAGTCTATTGATTTCATTCAATCTTTCAATGATTTCTTGAACAGCAGCTGTATTAGAACTTACGTCATTAGTTTCATTTGCCATATTAACCAAAAGGTCGTTTGCCCTTTGAAGATGGTCGCCAATTGAAACCATGCCGTCTTCTGCTACTGTCAAAAAGTTTTTAGCAGTTTGGATGTTTTGCATAGCTTGTTTTGAACCTCTGATTAAAGCGTTCATATTTTCAGAAATAACCAAGCCCGCAGCGTCATCACCTGCTCTGTTGATTTTTAAGCCCGAAGATAGCCTTGTCATAGTATCTGTTAATTTGTTCGTACTTTTGTTTAGGCTATTTTGTGCATTTAATGATGGTATGTTAGTACCTAATGTGATTGCCATTTTTTTCTCTCCATTTTTCCACAATATAACTATCGTAAAATTTTTCTTATACTTTAGTAGTAACTTCTTATACTTTAGTTGTAACATATCCTGAAAATTCAGTTGTGACGTATATTTCAGGCACTTTAAAAAAATTTTTAAATATCCTCTAAAAGTATTAGAAAATTCTTTTTTTGTGTTAAAATTAAAGAGTTATGCCACATTTTTTAATCAAAAATGAAGAAATTAAAGATGATTTCATCGAACTTAATGACAGTGAAAATTTCTTCCATATCGTTAAAGTTTTAAGGACAAAAGTAAACGAAAAATTAAAATTTATTGATGAAAATAAAATCGTTTATGAAACAACTGTTGTTGAAGTTGATAAGAAAAATTTAAAAGCAAAAATCGAAAAAAAATATAAAACAGATAGAATTTTAAAAAATAACTTATCTTTAATTTTAGCAACTCTTATGACGGACGCCCAAAACCTTGCTATTGCTAATGCTACTCAATGCGGAGTTAAAACAATTTATCCTGTTATATCTGATAACTGTTCAGTTTCAGAAAAATCTTTAAATCAAAAAGTTGAAAAATGGGCAAAAATTGCAAACGAAAATTTTAAACAATGTGAAAGAGGGGATATCGTTAAAATTTCTGAAATTGCACCTTTGAAAGAAACATTATTAAAATTTAAAAAAGAAAATGTTTTAATTTTTGCTGAAAAATATGAAAATATTTCAATTGAAAATTCTCTAAAAGATATAGATAAAACTTCTGAAATAGTTGTTGTAATAGGTCCTGAGGGCGGTTTTTCAAACGAAGAATTTGATTTTTTCATAAAAGAAAACTATAAATTAATTTCTTTAGGTAAAATGATTTTTAAAGCGCCAAATGCCGTTGTGGCAGGTATTTCTAACATCGTTTCAAGGATAGAATAATGTTTTTAGACCCAATTTTAAACTCAATTTCAGATTTAATTAAAGAAAAAGAAGTTTTTCTTGTTGGGGGATATTTGAGAAATTATTTTTTAAATAATGAACTTTCTCCTGATAGAGATTTAGTTGTTCTTGAAAATTCAAAAGATTTAGCCCTTAAAATAGCGCAAGAACTTGATGGAACATTCGTTGAATTAGATAATGAAAATGAAATATATAGAGTTGTTCTAAAAGATAAAATTAATTATTTTGATGTTTCAAAAGCCCTTGAAAATGATATTTTAAAAGATATTCAAAGGCGAGATTTCACAATTAATTCTATTTTTTATAATCTAAATAAAAAAGAAATTTTTGACCCCCTAGGTGGGCTTAATGACCTTAAAAATAAAGTTTTAAAAACATATTCATTAGATAATTTTAAAGATGACCCATTAAGATTTTTAAGGCTTTTTCGCTTCTATTCAAAATTAAATTTTAAAATTGATGATGAACTTTTAAATTTTACAAAAGAAAATTTTTCTTTAATTAATAACGTTGCAAAAGAAAGAATTAATCAAGAAATAATTAAAATTTTTGAGGGGGAATATGTATCTGAAACCCTTTTAAAAATGTATGATTTAGGAGTTTTAGAGCTTGTTTTTCCTTTTGTTTCTGAAATTAAAAAAGTGCCAAAAAATTCTCATCATCACCTTGATTTAATTCATCATTCAATTGAAACAGTAAAAAATATTCAAATTAATAAGCCCCTGTTGAAAATTGCCGCTTTTTACCATGACATCGGTAAACCCTCTACTTGGACAATTGAACCTATGGGGCGACATCGTTTCATTGGTCATGATGTTAAAGGTGCGCCTATTGCTAAAAAAGAGCTTGAAAACTTAAAATTTTCAAATAAACAAATTGCCTATATTACTAAAATGATAAGATATCATATCTATCCTGCTAGTTTAATTAATTGTCCAGATAACAAAAAAGCATTCGCTCGTTTTGTTAAAAAACTAGATAAAGACACCCCAGATATTATAGATTTATCAAGAGCAGATAGATTAAGCGCCCAAGGTGAAGATGTTTCAAAAGAAATGATTGATTTAAGCCTTGCTCATCTTGATAATTTATTAAATTATTATAACGAAGTTAAAAATAAAATCGAAAATTTCACATTTTTATTAGACGGCAAAGAAATAATGAAACATCTTAATTTAAAACCCTCTAAAAAAATCGGTGAAATTTTAGATAAATTAAAAGAAGCTCAACTTTCAGGCGAAGTTAAAACAAAAAAAGAAGCCTATCTTTTTATTGAAAAATTTTAATTTTGCCCGCACAAAATTTTTTTCAGGGGTTTTAATATAAATAAAAAAGGAAAACCCCAAAAATGAAAATAAATAATTCTTTTACAACCCCAAATTTTAAAGGCTATGACGCTGCTCCTCTTAAAAAACTTTATATGAGTTCAGGTTTTGATGAATTTAAACCTGAAATGGATAATATTTCTAAAAAAGAAAATTTTGAAATGTGCTATTGCAATTCTGCTGAAAGTTTTGACCAAGATTTTAAAGTTGTTTTAAATAAAGATAATTCAACCTTTTTAAACATGAAAAGCTGTTTCTATCAACTAGGAATTGATGATACCCCCGAAGTTGAAAAAGAATACGGTTTAAAAGTTAATAGATATTATAAAGATATGTTAGATGATGAAAATTTCATCGATGGCGGAAATTGTTTCTTAGGTAAATTTGAAGATGGCAAAAAATGGATGTTAATAGGCTCTTTTAGTAACCTAGGAAATCAATTAGATATTAATGAAATTTCAAAAGAATATGATGTTGAGCCCCAAAACATCCTCTTTTTAAATCAGCAAGATTATCACCTTGATATGTTCATTAGGCCAATCGGTTTTCCTTATGTTTTAATTGATGACCCCGCTTTAAATGAAGATAAAAGAAATCTTGACCCAACTATTTGTATGTTTGAAAAACAAAACATTGAAAAATTAAAAGCCTTTGGTTTTAAACCAATTGAAATTTCAGGCAACAAATCTCCTAATGTTAATTTTATGAATGCAGTTGTTAATAAACATCCTGATGGCTCAATTTCATATATAACAAATTCTTCTGAAACAGACGACCCAAAAACAATTGAACAACAAAAGAAATTTGAATTTGACCTTGAAAAAGCCTTAAGAAAAGCAAAATTAAAAGATAAAAATGTTCCAAAATTAAAAAACATCTATTTTGTTAAAGGTGAAACAAGGGGTAAATATAATGACGCTATGATTAACCTACAAGAAGGCGCAGGCGGCATACATTGTATGACCCTTGAACACCCTGATTTTGATAAATGGGCTTAAATCACTTCTCTTACTAATTTAATTAATTCAACAAATCTTTTTGATAGTTCAACTTGAGAAATTTTCAAATTTTGAGCAATTTCAGTTTGATTATTTTTTCTAATGTATCTTAAAGAAAAAATATCATAATATTTTTTAGATGGAAATTTTGAATCAATTGCTTTAACTATATGAATTAATTTTTCAATTGTATGTTCAGAAACTCTTTTTTGCGGACAAAATTCTAATGGATCAATTAAAACATCAACCGCATCATATTTTTCACTTCTTTGTATTTCTTCTTTTAAGTTAACAATGCTGTTTTGAATTTTGTTTTTTTGCGCAGCTTGTCTTTCATCTAAAACAGTTTTTCTTTTCAAACTAACAACGTCATCCCTCATTTTTGCTTGTTGCTCAATTTGGCGATAAATTTTTGTTTCTTCAAAGCGCTGTTTTTCTTTGATGATGTAATCCATACAAGAATCAGAAATAATCAACAAATGTCTTCTTAGGCGTGACATATCCCTTATTGCGTCGATTATTAAATAAGATTTTTTATAAATCGCTTCGCAAAAAAGGTCAATTAATTCTTCATGTCCTCTAAACTTAGGACTTTCTCTGATGACGGACTCAATAAGTGCTCGATGTTCTTTTTTAATTTCTGGTTTCTTCATAACTTCTTTTTTTCGATTTATTAAACCGAACTACATCTATAATAAAATATTATTATAAATAAGTCTAATATGACACTTTCTTAACAATTTTTGTAACATTTCACCCAAAATATAGATACAAAGATCTATTTTATTAAATTTTTTGGACTTCATTTATTTTGGCGCTATAATAAAATAAGATATTATTTATCTGATAATGACTTGGAGTAGATGAGAAGAAAACATATAAAATTTATCATAGTTATGGTATTTTTGTCTTTAATTTTAAGGCAAAGTGCTTATTGTGCAATTGATATTGCAGAATTTAAAAAACTAAAAAATGTTAAAACAATTCTTCATAAATCCCCAGAAACCAAAAAAAATAAAACTCCAAAGTCTTTAAGAATAGAAGAAGCACCTCTTGATACTTCTGTATTTTCTCAATTTGAAGAATCAGAATACGATATGACAGGTGATCCATTTGAAAAAACAGATAAATTTGAACATGTAAATAATTCTCAAGAAACTCCTAAAAACTCTAAAAAATCATCTAAAAAAGAAAAGAAAATCAATTTCAAAAACCCTTTCAAAAACCCTTTTAAAAAGAAAGAAAAAGACCTATCTCCAAGTTTAGAAGATGAAAACATTAATGAAAATGATATCATCACCCCTGATGATGACATTTTAAAACAAGGAACCTACATTCCTGATGACGGGCTTGTTTACATTAAAGAAGTTGAAATTTATGGCAACAATCTTCTTAACACAAATTACATTAAAGATGTAATTAAATCTAAAGAAGGTATGCAATATGTTCGCTCTAATGTTTCAAGCGACTTAAAAGCCCTTTGGTCAACAGGATATTTCACACAAAATCTTCGTGCTTTACCGATTAAAATAGATAATAATAATGTTAAACTTAGAATTATCTTAGAAGAAAACCCCCCAATTGCAGGCTTTAACCTAATCGGCTGTAATAGCATTCCAAAATCTGAGGTTATGAACATTTTAAATGAATATAAAGGCATGCCTCAAAACATTTTAAACATTAACACTGCAATTAATGAAATTCAAGATTTATATTCTTCAAAAGGCTACATCCTTGCTCGTGTTTCAAAAGTTGATGATGACCCAGATGGCTACATCAATGTTGTTATAGATGAGGGCATAATCGGGGATATTATTGTTGATGGCAACAATAAAACAAGAGATTTCATTGTTAAAAGAAATATTTTCTTGCAAACAGGAAGTGTTTATAATGAAAACACAATGAGGTCAGATATCCTTAGATTAATGGGTACACAAGCCTTTAAAGATGTTCAAAGGGAACTTAAAAAAGATGAAACAACAGGCTTATATGATGTTTATATCGCCTTAGAAGAACAAAGAACAGGTAAAATTTCTCTTGGGGTTGGTATTGATTCAGCTTCAGGGTTCTTTGGTTCTGTTGGTTTTGGCGAAAATAACTTCCGTGGCTTAAATCAAAAGTTAAATCTTAACCTTTTAGCTGGTACCGGTATTTTAATGAACGATAGTTCTGTTGCGCAAAAAGCTAACTTGCAAGGTGAAATCAGCTTTTTAGAACCAATGTTCAAAAGAGAAAATCAATCCCTAGCGGTTAGAGGTTTTGCAAGATACTATGGAAGTTATCAAGTTCCTTTAGCAATTGAAAAAAGATTTGGGGGTGAATTCACTCTTGCTCGTAAATTCACTGCTTATAAAAATCTTTCAGGCTCAATCGGCTTAGGGGTTGAAAGTGTTTCATTAGATGAGGGTGATGAAACAACAATGCGTGCAAAATACCTTGCTCGTGGGGTTTCATGGTCAGAAAGAAGTAAAGAACTTGATGGCGGATTCTTTATTAAAATCACACCTGCTCTAACTTATGACACAAGAGATAGCGCCTTAAATGCTCGCCATGGGGTTTTAGCAAGATTAACATTTGAAGAAAACCTTGGTATTTCAGGAAATACATTTGGTAAATTACATGGTATGATTAGAAGTTTTTCACCTTTGGGTAAAAAATCTTCAATTGTATTCACAGGAAAAGCAGGTGGCAAAATCCACGGCAATATGCCTGATTATGCAGGTTTTGCACTTGGTGGACCTTACACAATCAGAGGTTTCAATATATCTGAAGTTGGTGTAGGTGATGGTTATATGATGGGTAGCGCAGAAGTTCGTGTGCCAATTCCATTTATCGATAGACTTACATCAAACTCTTTCTTAAACAATTTAAGAATAGCAGGTTTTGTTGATGCCGGTACATTATTTAGTAAAACCACAGGAACGTATGTATATAATAAACCTGGATATGCAATTACAGCCGGTGTCGGCTTAAGGGTATTTATCCCAGGGCTTGGACCAATCAACCTAGATTACGGTATTCCACTTACAAATACAGGTGGAATGGACAGAAAATCCGGCTTCTTTACCTTTGGTATGGGCGAAATGTATTAAGAGAAAAAATAATATGGCATTTAAAAGAATTATATTATCTTTTGTTTTGTTTAGTTTGGCGCTTTTTGTGTCAGGCTGTGCAAAATCAGATTATAAAATAACAGTTAATAGAAATAATACGGTTAAAATTTCTCAATCTCATTCAATAGATACTTCTTTTATTGAAAATGAAAACATTAAAGAAAATCTTGACGAAATGCTATCTCAAGCACAAATTAAACTAATTCAAAAAGGCTATAAAACTCAAACTTTTCAAGAAAATAATTTTCAAGGAATAACCGCCTCAAAAGAATATGCAAGGTTAAAATATGTTGATGATACAGAGCTTCCAATCGGCTTTATCACAAGTGAAAAACTGCCAATTAACTTAAAAAAAGGTGCTCTTAAAAATAAATATACAATTTATATGATTTATTCTAAGAAAAAAGCAAAAAAAGAAGCTAAAAAACTTTTTAACACAACCTTTGAAGTGGCTGATAATAACGTTTCAGACGCTAAATTAACAATCAAAATTCCATCAAAAGCAAAAGAAAATAACGCAGATTTTGTTTCTAAAAAAGAATATACTTGGGATTTGAATAATGACACCCCCACAACAATAAAACTCGTTTGGGAAAAATATAATCCTTTGTCTTTGTTTTTGATGATTTTTAGCATTATGGCCATGATTTTTATTATTGTTTACTCTTTTGCTACAAAAGGACCCGAAAACGAACTTTGCAAAAGAGAAAGGTTGTAAACCTATAAGGTTTTAACACCCGCAAAGGTGCATTATTACTGTAGGTTGGGCATACTTGCCCAACAAAAATAATTAAAA
>OIYG01001883.1_pt1 | contig 14715 bp, 15 predicted proteins | sample 1587861 | NCBI WGS metagenome assembly OIYG01 (sample SAMN03283272) | human gut metagenome | biome: human-associated habitat; material: feces | host: Homo sapiens | place: Peru | collected 2012 | reverse complement strand
TAAGACCAAACAAACAAACAAATACTAATAAAACTTTTATTCTTTTCATTTTTACCACCATATCTATTTTATTACATTTTTTTTACTTTTTCTAGCATATTTACATATTTTTTTTAGAGTGATATAATAAACTTTACAAAAGGAGAATGTTTATGAAGAGTAAATTCTATGAGGGATTAAAGTGCATGTTAATTAAAGAAGAAGGATATGTGCAAGTGCTATATAATGAAACAGTCGTAGGAGAAGTTAAACAGAATAAATTTATAACTTTTGATGAGGAGTTAGAGATTCTAGAAGAAGATGATGTAAAGATTAAAGCTCTAGGAACATATGTAATGTATCCAACACCAATATATGATAAAAAAAGAAAAAAAGAACAAAAGCAAAGAAAAAGGTGATATTATTAAAGAACAAGTACTGGAATCATATAATAAAGCAAGTGTTAAATATGTAGGAAATAGCAATTCATTACATAAACTTGGATTAGAATCGAAGAAATTAGAAGATGCAGCGACGAGTCAAATAAAAGAGACATTAAATTTAAAAGATTATGATATAATATATACAAGTGGTAATAGTGAGAGTATGACAACTATATTAATTAATACAAAAGGGAATATATCTACAAGTAGTGAAGAGTTAATTAACATAAGTAAAGAGATGGGTATAAGTCTAAATCAAGATAAAGTAAAATATAAACATATAGATATAAAGGAAAAGATAATTGATGATTTAAATAAATATGACTTTATTACGTTAGAAGATGAAATACCTGGAATAGGACTATTAATAAAAAGAAAAAATATAGAAATAGTGCCATTAATACATGGTGGGAAAAGTACAACAAAGTATAGAAGTGGAACAGCTCCGACTCCTTTAATAGTAAGTATCTCAAAATTAATAAAATTAAAGTATAAAAATTAAATATAAGATAATACTATAAATGGGTGATAAAATTGAAAGAAGAAAAACAAAACATTAAATGTGATGTTCATAGTTGTAAACATTGCAATAAAGATGAAGATCATTGCAATTTAAGAGAAGTAGAAATTAAAAATCAATCAGGACTAGCACAAGATGAAAAAGAAACATTATGTTCTAGTTATGAGTTGAATGAAGAAGATAAGGAAATGTAATTTGGGTTGCATTTCTTTATTTTTTGATCAAACATTGTTAAGTATTCTTGTAAAACTTGAAATATGTATAGAGGCAGTAAAACAAAATGAATATGCATTAATATATGTTCCTGAAGAACTAAGAGAAGAAGTAGAGCAAGAACTAGAAAAAATGAAAAATGATGATGATACTGTGCAAGTGTTAGAGGATTCTGATTCTAAAATAAGATAGTTATGTTTTTAAGATTAGATTTCTAATCTTTTCTTTTGGCATAAAATAATATATAATAAACATGAGAAAGGAACATAATATGTATAGGAATACTTATATTGAAATTAATTTAATAAATATAAAAAATAATATAAAGAAAATAATTGATAGGTATAATGATTATACTTATTATTTTGGAGTGGTTAAGGCTGATTCTTATGGTCATAATGGTAATATGGTAGTAAGGTCTATAGTAGATGGTGGGGTTAATTATCTTGCTGTTGCAACACTTGAAGAGGCTTTGGAGATAAGAAGGGATTTAAAGGAAATACCTATTTTATGTTTAGGGATTATAAATCCGAAGTATTTAAAGATATGTGAAAAGAATAATATAACAGTAACGGTTAGTTCATTAAAATATGCTAGGGCTATGCTTAAGAAAGATTTAAATGATATAAAGGTACATATAAAACTTAATACTGGTATGAATAGGTTAGGTATAAAGGATAAGAATGAGTTTTATGAGGCTTATGGTTTACTTAAAAGTCGAGGTATAGTAATTGAAGGGATCTATACTCATATATATAATGCTGATTCTAGAGAAGATACTGATAAACAAATAAGTAAGTATATAGAGCTTACAAGTGATATAGATAAAGATGAGGTTCTAATTTTTCATATGTTTGCTAGTGATGCTTTGGTTTTAAATGATAAGATAGATTTTGTTAATGGTTGCAGACTTGGTATTATAATGTATGGTTTTACTAAGGATAAGAGTTTAGATTTATCTCAAACGTTTAGATTAATAAGTGAAGTAATACAGATAAATACTTTGAGAAAAGATGAGACGCTTGGATATAATGCTATTTATAAGGCTGAAGGTAATGAAAAAATAGCGGTAATACCTTGTGGATATGCGGATGGTATAATAAGAAAAAATACTGGTAGATATGTTTATATAAATGATAAGAGATATGAAATAGTTGGAAATATTTGTATGGATATGTTATTTGTAAAGGTAGATGATACTGTAAAAGAGGGAGATCAGGTACTTATTATAAAGGATATAAACCATATTAAAGAAATAGCAAAACATTTGGAAACAATTCCGTATGAGGTGTTATGTTTAGTTTCAAAGAGGGTTCCGAGAAAATATGTAGAAGAGGTAAATTATGAATAAGATAGAGATACTTTCTCCGGCTGGAGATATTGATAGTTTAAAGATGGCTATAAAATGTGGTTGTGATGCTGTATATATATCTGGTAAAAAATATGGTGCAAGGAAATTTGCTAAGAATTTTACTTTGGATGAAATAGAACAGTCTGTAAGATATTGTCATTTATATGGGGTAAAACTATATGTAACCGTTAATACTTTGGTTGAGAATTATTTACTTGAAGATATTATTAAGTATATAGAGAATCTTCATCTTTTAGGGGTGGATGCTCTTATTATGCAGGATTTGGGATTAATAACTTTGGTTCGTGAGATGTTTCCAAATTTAGAAATACATGCCTCTACTCAGACTCATAATACGAATAATGAGACGCTTAAGTTTTTAAAAAGTATAGGTTGTACTAGAGTAGTTTTAGCACGTGAATTAACTTTAGAGGAAATAAAAATGTTAAGTGAAGATATAGAACTTGAAGTTTTTATTCATGGTGCATTATGTATTTGTTATTCTGGGTGTTGTTTAGCCTCTAGTATGCTTTTTGGAAGAAGTGGTAACAAGGGAGAATGTTCTGGACCATGTAGGTTTAAATATGATCTTTATGAAGATGATAGGAAAGTGGATACGAAAGGAAACTATTTACTTAGTACTAAAGAGTTGTGTGTTGAAGATAAAATATCAAATTTAATAAAACTAGGAATAACATCTTTAAAAATAGAAGGAAGAATGAAATCAAAATATTATGTTGGATATGTAACAAAGTTTTACAGGACTTTAGTAGATAAATATTATAAAGGAGAGGCTCTTGTTATAACTAAAGAGGAACAGGCTAATCTTTTAAAACTTTATAATAGGGAATTTACAGAAGGATATTTAAATAATGATTTTGATATAGTTAATCAAAAAACTTGTAATCATCAAGGATATTTGCTTGGAAAAATACTAGAAACTGGTAAAAGATTAAGAATAGAATTAATGGATGATTTGTATCAAGGAGATGGGATTCGTCTTCCTAATAATCAGGGAATGATATGTAACTATATATATAGTGAAAAGGGTCTTTTGATAAGTGCTGCTAAAAAAGGGGATATAGTCTATTTAGATAATAAGTTTGGTATTACACAAAAGGGAGATATTCATAAAACATTAGATACGAATCTTGAAAAACAGATAGAAAGCTATGATGAAAGAAAGATAAACATTGATTTTAAAGTGAAAGCTAGGCTAAATCAGGAATTAGAAGTTACAATAGTATGTGAAGATGTAGAGATATCAAAGAAGCAAGGTTTGGTAGAAGAGGCAAAACATATAAGGACTACTAAAGGGGATATAGAAGAAAAACTGTCTAAACTTGGAAATACTCCTTTTAAGATAGGAACAATTATGTATGATATGGATAATGATATATTTATTCCGATGAAGAATATTAATAATTTAAAACAGGTTTTGACACAAGAGTTAATAAGTAAAAGAGAAAATTGTAAGGTAGATTTTATAAAGAAAAGTCCAATTTTTTTGAAAGAGGAGCATATTATAACAAATGAAATTAGTTTCTTAGTAAGGACAGAGAGTCAGTTAAGGTATTTGTTAGATAAGGATGTACTTATATATGTAGAGAACACGAGTTTATATAATAAGTATAAGGATTATAAAAATGTATTTTATAGGGCATCAAGAATAAAACCAAATGATCAAGATAATATAGTAATTTCTAATACAAGTGGATTATTAAGTAAGTCAAATAAAAATATAATAGATATTTATATGAATGCGGTAAATAGTTTAACAGTTAATTTATATCATAAATCTGCATATAAGGTGGGATTATCTCCGGAACTTACATATGATGAGTTAAAGGATTTAATTAATAATTATAAAAAAAGATATGGAACAAATCCAAATCTTGAGATGTTAATATATGGAAAAGTGGAATTAATGATTATGAGGTATTGTTTGATTAAAAAACAGTTAAATAAGAATAAAATATGTAATTTATGTCACAATAGTAATTATTATTTGGATGATAGGAATGGTCATAGATTTATGCTTTTAAAGGATGATAATCATAATATGAGGTTGTATAATTATCAAAAGATTAATAATATAGGGGATATTTCATATTTAAAGGATTTGGGAGTAACAAACTTTAGAATAGATCTTTTGGATGAGACTTTGGAAGATATAGAAAGTATTCTTAAGGAGATAGGAAAATGAAAGAGATTGAAGTATTGAAAGAGTTATATACTGACATAGAAACAAGTAAAAATAAGTTAAATAATTCAACATATGTAGGATGTCAAACAACGATAGATACATATTATTATGATCCACTTAGAAATAATCTTAAACCGAATGAAAGTAATCAACTAAAAGAGTGTTTTAGAACAAGAAAAAAACATAATAAGTATTATATTACGTATAAAATAGATAAATATGATGAAGAAGGAAAATGGTTATATTCAGATGAATATGAAACTTTGATAGGCTCAATAAAAGTAATAGAACAAATTATAAAACAATTGGGCTTAAAAGAGTTATTAACGATTAAAAATAAGAAAACGGAATATATAAATGATGGATATAGCATAGTATTAGAAGAGGTAGAAAATTTAGGTAATTTTATAGAGGTAGAAAAGTGTACAGATGAGGATATAGATGTAAAACGCGAGAAACAAAGAATAGAGAAGTTTATGAAGGGTTTAAATTTAGAAACATCACAGGAGTTATATTTAGGAAAGCCAGAAATGATGTTAAAAAAACAATTAAAGGAAAAAAACGTGTTATAATATTAAAGGAGGGATAAATATGAGATTAAAAGATAAAGTTGCAATAATAACTGGTGGATCAACAGGAATAGGTTATGCTATAACTGAAGCTTATTTAAGAGAGGGTGCTAAGGTGGTTATAGCTTCTTATGATAAGAAGGAAATAGATGATGCGATAGATACTTTATGTGAAGAGTATGATAGGAAAAATATTTTTGGAGTTACTTGTAATGTAAAAAATACAAGTGATATTAAGGAAGTTGTTCAAAAAACAATAGAAAAGTATAATAGAATAGATATATTGATCAATAATGCTGGAATTACTAATTCTGGACCAACTGAAAATGTGACTGATGAGGATTTTGAAAATATGTTTGAGGTAAATACTTTTGGGGTTTTTAAGTTTATAAGAGAGGTAATTCCTTATATGAAAAAACAAGGTCAAGGTTCTATTATAAATACTAGTTCTATGGTTGCAAATGATGGTTCTAGGATGCAGACTGCATATACTGCTTCAAAGTATGCAGTTAATGGAATAACAAAAGCTTGTGCTAAAGAGTTGGGAGCATATGGAATAAGGGTAAATGCGGTAGCTCCAGGAGCAGTATTAACGAATATGGTTAAAAAAGCTACGACTGAAGAAATGAGACAAATGTTATGTAAAACATGTGCGCTTGGAAAAATAGCAGAACCAAAGGAACTGGCAGGTGCTTATGTTTATTTAGGAAGTGATGAGGCTTCATATACAACAGGAAGTATTGTAAGAGTAGATGGTGGACCATTTTAAGATAGAAAAATCTATCTTTTTTTTATTTGTTATTATATAATTATTATAATAGGAGGTTAGCATGAATAATGTATATTTAGAGAGAATAAAAACGTATCTAAAGAAAGCTTCAAATTATTTTGATCCACAGAAAAGTTCATATCAAACATTAATGAGAGCAATAAATTCAAGTAATGCAAGTGAAATGTTAGATGAATTAGATAAACTTGGGTCAATGAAGGATTATCCAGAAAATTTAAAAAACTTTTTTAGTGAAACTTATAAGATGTTAGAGGCTCTTGAAAAGCAAGAAGAACAAATAAATAAGAATAATGATCAAATGAAGGAAAAAGGGCAAGAGGTAAAAGAAGAGTTAAATAAAAGAAATATTGATTATAATTTAGAGCATGGCATGGTGAAACAACTTGATAAGATGAGTTATGTTGAAAAACAAGAGTACATAGCGAAACAAGAAAAACAGTTAGAGAATATAGAACTTGCTTTGGAAAAGGGGATAAGACAGGAAAAAACTTCTGGGGATGAATTTGATGAGAGAATTTATAATTTAACGACCCCTGAAGCATTATCAAATGATAAGGGAGAAGTTAGAAAGATAAATGAAGATGCAAGGAATAATAAACTATATTTACTGAATCCAGATAGTGAGAATGTTCTTAACATAATAGGTGATTTAAGAGAAACTCAAACAAATGATAGTAAACTTAATATAAAAATAGATTATGAAAATTCTAAAATGGTAACTCTTCAAATTGGATATAAGGGAACCCAGGTAGATGAGAGTAAACCGTTATATAACTGTGTATATAGTGATCCTAATTATTTTAAAGCTTTTATATTGCCAGAACTTTTAAAGGAACATTTAATAGATGAGCCAAATAAGTTTCAGGAAAATGGTAGTTTAATGTCAGAGAATTCTGAGGGAGAAACTTTAGAGGTTACTGGGAATGAAAATGAAGTAAATTCTGTAAGCAATGAAATAGATGGTTGTGTAGATGATTATAATATTGAGAAAAGTATGCGAATGAATAAGAAGAATGTAAGGGTAAGATTAGATGAAAATATATATAAAAGTGCTGCTTCGTTAAGTGTAACAATATATGTGATTATACTTATTGCAGCAATACTTATTTTAATAGTTTCGCTTTTAATTTTAAAAATAAAATGATATACTAAATGAAAAGAGGTGTGATATGGAAAACTTAAATGATATAAAAAATGAGTTAAAACAAATTCAAGAAAATTTTAATCCTACAAAGTCTACGTATAGAATAATAGATAAAGTAATAAATGATAATATGTCGATAGATCAAATGTTAAAGAGTTTATATAGTATAAAAGGAATAGAAAAGTATCCAGAGGATATAAAGGAAAAGTATTTTGAAATAGTAGAGAGTTTACAGAAGTTGTTAATTGTTCAAAGAAAGAGAGAAAAAAAGGAACAAGAAAATAAAAAAACAAAGGAATTAAAGGATATAATAGCAAGTATTGAGGAAAGGGAAGTAAAGGATAAAAAGGAGGAACCTTTTAAGAAAGAACCTGCTCCTGAAAAAATAAAACGAAATTTAGTAAAGTTACAAGAGAAATCTATTAAAGAAGCTAAAGAAAATTTATCGAAAAAGGAAGAGTTGAAAAAGGAAGAAAAAAAAGAAGATGTAAAGCAAGGGGATGCTAAGGATAAGAAAATATTTAAAATATTAATAGTAATGATAGCAATTTCTATAATACTAGGAGTTTTATTAATACTATTCTTATAAGGAGATGCAGATAATGGATAAAATAATAGATGGGAAAGTGCTTCAAAAGGAAATAAAGGAAAAACTAGTAGCAGAGGTAAATGGCATAGATGAAAAGTTAAAGTTAGTAGTAATTCAGGTTGGAAATAATGAAGCTAGTAATATTTATGTAAGAAATAAAGGTAAGTTATGTAAAGAGGTAGGAATAGATTTTTGTCATCAAAAATATGATGATATAACAGAAAGTGATTTAATAAAGGAAATAGAAAAGTTAAATGATGATAAGACAGTAACAGGTATTTTAGTTCAACTACCTCTTCCAAGTACAATAAATGAAAAGAATGTAATAGAAAAGATAGCTTATTATAAGGATGTTGATGGTTTAACTAGTAAAAATATAGGGAATTTGTTTGCTGGAAATGATGCAATAGCACCTTGTACAGCGCTTGGAGTAATGGAAATATTAAAGAAGAAAAATGTTTCTATAGAAGGGAAAAATGCTGTTATTGTTGGAAGAAGTAAGCTTGTGGGACTGCCTTTAATAGCACTTCTTTTAAGAGAAAATGCTACGGTTACGACATGTCATTCAAAGACACAAAATCTAAAGGGACTAACAAAACAAGCTGATATTTTAGTGGTAGCAATAGGAAAAAAGGAATATATAGATAAATCTTATATAAAAGATGGTGCTGTTGTAATAGATGTAGGAATAAATAGGGAAGATGGAAAGTTATATGGAGATTGTAATAAAAATATAGAGGAAAAAGCAAGGTATATGACTCCGGTTCCTGGGGGTGTTGGTCCATTAACAGTAATAATGTTAATTAATAATATAATAAAAGCACACAAACTTCAAAAAAAATTAAAATAGTCTTTACATATTAAAAATAATATCATATAATTATTATGCACTAAGTTGTGCTTTGGAGTGGTACTCAAGAGGCTGAAGAGGCGCCCCTGCTAAGGGTGTAGGTCGGGTAACTGGCGCGAGAGTTCAAATCTCTCCTGCTCCGCCATTAAGAAATGTTCCCTTGTTTATCAAGGGTTTTATTATGCTTCAATAATATTAATTACACTAATGACACACTTTTAAAAAAATGAATTTACAATTTATCTTGTCAGATGTTATAATGAAGTAGTGATAATAGATGAAGAAAAGGTTTAGTAAAATAGAAATATCGTGTTTAATAGTATTTGTAATAATAGCCATACTGTGTTTTGTTTGGTATTTTCTTTATGCTTATTTTGCAAATCCTGAAATAGCTTTAAAAGGTGAAGATGTAGTTACGGTAGATTTAAAGGGTAATTATAAAGAACAAGGTGCGGAAGCTTACCTTGATGGAAAAAATATATCGGATAGGATAAAAGTAAAGAGTAATTTAAATACAAGAGTTGTCGGAGATTATCAGGTAACATATGAGGTAACTAATTTAAAAGGACGTAGATCAAAACAAATAGTTAGGACAATAAGAGTAAGGGATAATATAAAGCCTGAAATAAAATTAAAGAAGGGTAAGGCATACAAGACTCAGTATGGTCTTGATTATAAGGAACCTGGTTATACTGCAACAGATAATTATGATGGAAATATAACAAATAAAGTTGAAGTAAAAGGCACAATAGATACAAGTAGTTTGGGAAGTTATAAACTTTATTATTCAGTAGTAGATTCATCTGGGAATAAGACAACGAAGATAAGAACTGTAAAAGTAGTAGATGAGACTCCTCCAGTAATTAAATTAAGGGGAAAAAGTAGGGTAGTATTAAAAAAAGGTGAACCATATATAGATGAGGGTGTTATAGCTACTGATAACTATGATGGAGATGTAACATCAAAGGTAATAAAAAGGGGAAAAGTAAATACTAGTAAAACGGGATATTATAAGGTAACTTATAGTGTTGTGGATTCGTTTGGTAATTATCAAAGTACTGAAAGAACAGTGCAGGTAGGAACTAGAAGTGAGATAGATAAGGATAATTGTATAATGGTTTCTATTAAGGAACAAAAATTATGGTTTTATCAGAATGGTAATTTAGTTTTAACGTCTGGAGTAGTAACAGGAACAAAGAATACTTGGGATACAATAACTGGATCTTTTAGAATAAGAAGTAAGGCAATGGGGACTTATTTAACAGGGGCAGATTATAAGACTTGGGTAAATTATTGGATGTTGATAGATTATGGGACACAAATAGGGTTACATGATGCTACATGGAGAAGTTCTTTCGGTGGATCAATTTATGAATATAATGGGTCTCATGGATGTATAAATTTACCATATGGAATAGCAAAAACAATATATAACAGAGCTAAAGTAGGAACTAGAGTTTATGTTTATTAAAGACTTTACTAACTTTTGTAAAGTTTTTTTATCCTAGCTTCATTTAAAAAAAATAGCGACATAGTATTTATTAAAAGTATTTACGAAAAAGTGTAAAAAAAATGAGAAATTTATATCAAAAAATGTATTTTTATGATATAATTTTGCTAGTTGATTTATAGAAAACAAATACTAGGGACGTGATAACTATGAAAGTATGTAAAAAATGTAAAAAACATGTAACAAATAAATCTAAAATATGTAAATTTTGTGGAGCTGATGTAAGTAAAGCTAAGATAGTTCCAAATGACAAGAAAGTAGTTTCAAAAAAAGTTTCGAATATTACAAAAAAACCGAATAAGAAAGAAAAATTAGATATAACAAGTAAAATAGAGTTAAAAGATACGAATGAGAGATTAAATTTAAAAATAGAATTAGTAAATGATTTTAATACTAAAAAAGAGTTAATAAAGAACAAGACAAAAAAGATAAAGAAACAAGGGTATAAAAAAGTGAAACAAGTTCCAAGTTTGATTAATAGGGCAAAGGATAAGAGTATAAAAGCAGTAAAAAAAGTAAGGGGTACTACATTAAAACTATTGGGACAAGTAAAAAGTAAGTTGTCTAGTTTGGTTATAAAGCTTAAGAAAATAGATATCAAAAGTAAAGTTTGTAATTTAAAGACAAAGTTAATAAGTTTTATTGATAATCAAAAAGAGAAATTAAGTAGTTTAAAAAATAAAATTGTTAAAATACTAGAGGATAAGAAAAAAGATAGACTAAATAAGGTAAAGCAAAAGCCTGTTAAGGTAAAACAAAAAACTATTAAAATAAGGCAACAACCAATCAAAATTAAGGAAAAGAAGGCTGTATTCAAAGAGAAAACTTCTGTAAAACGATCAAAATTGGTTGGGTTTAAGCAAATGTTATCTCAAAAAATAAAAACGTTTGGTAATGCTTTTAAGAAAAGGATTGATGCTTTAAAACAAGTAATTGGTAAAAGTAAACCAGTAACAAATAGATTAAGTTTGAAGATTTTAGTTATAGGTTTTATTTCTTTGGTAGCACTCGGAACATTTTCTTATTTTGGAGTTGATGCTTATAAAGATTTAACAAGTGAAGAGAAGACTTTGGCAATTGGAGAACAGGCTACGACTGATAAGATATTTAGTATGGGTGATCTTATTACCTATAAGGGAGTAGATTATAAGGTTGTAAAGGTTGAAACTTCTGAAGGAAATAGTTATAAGGCTCCAAAAGAGGGAAATGAGTTTTTGATAGTAACAATATACATGAAGAATAATACTGGTGAAAAGGTTCCATATAGTTATGTTAATTACACTATGTCTAATAGTAATGGAGAAGAAAAAACAAGAATATTTACATCTATAAATGTAAAAGATGCACTTTATTCAGGAAATTTAGTTATTGGAGGTATTAAAACTGGTTCAATGGTTTTTGAGCAGCCAAAAGATGATCCGAAGTTGAGAATAAATTTCTATGAACTTAAGAAAGGTGACAATGGTGAGGATGTAATTGATTATAGTAAAAAGGTATTTTCAGTAAGCATTAAGGTTCCTTCTAAGGAGGAACAAGAGGTGGAAAGAGAACAAAAAAATTTAAAGGAAACTGAAACAAAAGAAGTGTCACAGAAGAATTTGAGTAATAAAAAGAATTGACTATAAGTGAATGCTTGTAGTTTTTTTGTTTTTTAGAAAGGTATATCTTTTGATTTAAAATGTGAATAAAAATTATAAAATTTTATCATTATTTAAGTGTGAAATGAAAATTATCAAAAAAAATAAAAAAATTAGCACTCATATATTGACAATGCTAATGCATAATATTATAATGGTATTAGCACTTGAGTGTTAATGGTGCTAGAAGAGGTGTTTTGTATGCTTACGACAAGACAAGAAAGGGTTTTGGAAGTTATAATTAGAGAATATGTTAAGAATGTTACACCGGTAGGATCAAAGTTAATATGTGACGAGCTTAATTGTTCATCTGCGACAATAAGAAATGAAATGTCATCTTTAGAAAATTTAGGTTATTTAGAGAAGACACATATTTCATCAGGTAGGATTCCTAGTGAAAAGGGTTATAGATATTATGTAGATAATTTGATGAAACCTAAGGAAATGACTGGTGAAGATATGTTAAAACTTCAGACAATTTTTAATAATAATAAACTTGAGTTAAATGATTGTTTAAAGAGAAGTTTGGAATTAATTTCAGAACTTACCGATTATACATCTGTAGTACTTGGTTCAAGTTCTAGTGAAAATAAGTTAAAAAAAGTTGAAGTTCTTCCACTTGATAAAGAAAAGTTATTGGCTATTATAATAACTGATAAGGGACATATAGAACATAAACAAATAAAGATGAGTGGAGTAAGTCTAGAGGAAATTAGTAAGAGTGTTGAATTGATAAATAAATTAATTGTAGGAACACCAATCTGTGAAGTGAAAGAAAAACTTGAGTTTGAGGTGAAGCCTATAATTAATAAATATGTTAAGCAACATGAAACAATATATAATGCTTTTTATGATGTGTTTAATGATTTTGTTATAAAGAGTGATATTTCGTTTGTTGGAAAGAATAAGATTTTAAATCAACCTGAGTTTAATAATGTTGAAAAGATAAAGAAGTTATTTACTAAACTTGATGATGAAAGTACATTAAGACATATTGAAGAGGATAATAATGATATAAGTATTTATATAGGCAATGAAACGAATTTAGATGAGGATGTAACAGTTATTAAAACGAAGTATAAGGCAGATGGTGAAGAGGGAGAAGTTGCTATAATAGGTCCTAAAAGAATGGAATATTCTAAGGTAGTATCGCTTTTGAATTATATAAAGAAAAACCTAAATAAGAAATAAAGGAGTGCTTATGGAAAAAGAAGAAAAACAAGAGGCAACACCAGTTGAGGAACAAAAGAAAGAGAAAGTTAATAAGAAAGAAAAAAAGAATAAACATGAACAGGAACTTTTAGAAAAGTTAAAAAATTTAGAGGAAGAAACTTTAAGAGCCAAAGCTGATTTAATTAATTATCGTAAGCGTAAAGATGAAGAGGTATCGAATTTATTAAAATACTCAAATCATGATATATTAGCATCGTTACTTAAGGTACAAGATAATTTTGAAAGGGTCATAAATAAGGATGATTTATCTGGAGAGTTAAAAACGTATTTGGAAGGATTCAAACTTATCTACAATCAAATAAAGGAAATATTGAGTGCTAATGATGTTAAGGAAATTGAAGCACTTGGTAAACAGTTTGATCCTATGTTTCATCAATCAGTAGCTATGAGAAAGGATGAAACTAAGGAATCAGGTGAGGTTTTAGAAGTATATCAAAAAGGATATACATATAAAGACAAAGTTTTAAGACCAGTAATGGTTATAATAAATGAATAAGAAAGAAGGAGATTTTTATGAGTAAAATTATAGGTATAGACTTAGGTACAACAAATAGTTGTGTCGCAGTTCTTGAAGCTGGGGAAGCTAAAGTAATCCCAAATCCAGAAGGTAATAGAACAACACCTTCGATAGTATGTATGAAAAATGGAGAAATAATAGTAGGAGATGCTGCAAAGCGTCAAGCTGAAACAAATCCTAATACAGTTCGTAGTGTAAAGAGACTTATGGGTACAAAAGAAAAAGTTGAAATGGAAGGAAAGAAATATAGTGCAGAAGAAGTAAGTGCAATGATTTTAGGTGATCTTAAGAAAAGTGCAGAAGCTTATTTAGGTGAAAAGGTAACTAAAGCAGTTATTACAGTTCCAGCTTATTTTAATGATGCACAACGTCAAGCTACTAAGAATGCTGGTAAGATTGCAGGTCTTGAAGTAGAAAGAATTATTAATGAACCAACTGCAGCTTCACTTGCATATGGTTTGGATAAACAAGAAAAGATGCAAACAATCTTAGTTTATGACTTAGGTGGAGGAACATTTGATGTATCGATTCTAGAATTAGGTGAAGGTGTATTTGAAGTTAAAGCTACAAATGGAAATAACCATCTTGGTGGTGATGATTTTGATGAAGTAATTATTAATTATTTAGTTGAAGAATTTAAAAAGCAAAATGGTATTGATTTAGCAAAAGATAAAATGGCAATGCAACGTCTAAAAGAAGCTGCAGAAAAGGCTAAAAAGGATTTATCTGGAGTTACTACAACACAGATATCTTGTCCATTTATAACACAAGGTAGTGATGGACCACTTCATTTAGATATGACACTTACTCGTGCTAAATTTGAAGATTTAGTTAGAGATTTAGTAGAATCTACATTAAAACCAGCAAGAAATGCTTTAAAGGATGCTGGAATGAAAAAAGAAGATATTGATCAAGTAATATTAGTTGGTGGTTCTACACGTATTCCAATGGTTCAAGAATTAATTAAGAAAGAACTAGGAAAGGAACCAAATAAATCAGTTAACCCAGATGAAGTAGTTGCAATGGGTGCTGCAATTCAAGGTGGAGTGCTTACTGGAGATGTTAATGATATAGTACTTCTTGATGTAACACCACTTTCACTTGGTATTGAAACTTTAGGAAATGTAATGACAACATTAATTCCAAGAAATACAACTATTCCAA
>OIYG01001878.1_pt1 | contig 14751 bp, 11 predicted proteins | sample 1587861 | NCBI WGS metagenome assembly OIYG01 (sample SAMN03283272) | human gut metagenome | biome: human-associated habitat; material: feces | host: Homo sapiens | place: Peru | collected 2012 | reverse complement strand
AATTGAGTTCTACAAAATGATTCATTAATTTTGCACTTGCCACTTGACTCTACATACGTATAAATTGACGCTGTTTTTTTGCGGATGGCGAAAAATATGCGTAGCTTTGCGAAACAATCAAAAATCAAACAAACAATCCGTTATGAAGGAAATTAGAAGAAGTCCGTATATTACGGAATTGCAGGAGCTTGAATCCGCCTTGAAGGGCTCGGATATAGACGCGGAGATTGTCGAGAACAACGCAGATGTGTTCAACCCGACGGGAGGCATGGTCACCTATTCGCTGTACGTGGAGGATGATGATGCCGAAAAAGCCGCGGCCATTGCGGCAAAATGCAATCCGGACAATGCGAAAGGCGTGACTTACTGCCGCGAATGTGGAGGCGAGAATATCACCAAGGAGGTCGTGCGCAAAAAGCTTCCTATATACTTCGTAATCATTGGAATGGCCGTGCTTGCTGCCGGCTTTTTCCTCCCCGGACGCGTCTTGCAGTGGACCTGCCTGATTGTAGGTATCGTGCTTGTGGTCAATACTTTCGTTCCGTACAAAAAGACGTTGTATTATTGCAATGACTGCAAGAAATACTTTAAGGATATTTGACGGGAAGTTGCAGATAATCGGAGCGATTGGGCCCGTCACTCGATAGGGGTCTGCGGCGAGAAATACAGCGAAAATTTTTGACGCGAAAATTTTTTTGAAAAAATATTTGGTCGGTTCGCCGAAAGGTTGTACCTTTGCATCCGCAAAGAGGGCAAAGCGATGCCCGTCGGAAGCATGACTCCGTAGCTCAGTTGGTAGAGCAGCTGACTCTTAATCAGCGGGTCGAGGGTTCGAGCCCCTCCGGGGTCACTTGATTGAAAGGGATTACAACACAGCGCATCAGGCGTTGGATGTAATCCCTTCTTTTTGTGTGCATATATGGGTCGGAAGCAGAACTCAATTGTGTGGAAAGGGACAGCTATCGAATAGGTCGATCCGTTCACCCTAATATCTAAATTCATAGATACGGCATACCTCATCAGTGGAAAGTTCAAGGCCGACTACCCACACAATTAGTTATAGGAGCTTATGTTTAATGCTTCCTTTTTTACTTGTTGTCTAATCTTATAAAGTAATCTATATCCTCTTTGATGAGCTCTTTAAACTTATTATTGACTTCCTTAATGGTATTCAGACATGAAGCTTCATTCCGGAAGTCAGTTATGGGTCGTGTATAAACAGCGAAAGTCCAACGGGCATCGGGGTCAGGATCGTTGCATTGCACTATATAAGGGTTCTCAATAGAGAGTTTTTTGACTTTATCGGGTTTTTCCCATTTATCCTCATTTTCCCAGCCTTCCCACGAGTCGTTTTTGGCGTTATAATACATCATAAAGGCAAGGATTGGTTGTCCGCTGTCATTAAAGTTGTCTATTCTCAATATAGAAACATGTCGCTTGTAGCCTTCTGTCATTATGCTATATCGTAGCATTGGCTTTTCTACTGCTCCGACCGAGCTCCCCTCGTTGTTATTGCTATTAGGCTTCTCTACATGTTCTTTGATGAATGAGATTATAGCTTCAATCTTTTTGTTATATGCAAAGAAAAAATCCTTTGCAAGGTTAACCTGTTTGAATATTTCTACTTCGTAGTTCTCCATCCTATTATATTATTAAGATTGTTTTTTGCATCGGAAAAGCTATACCTATCTAATTTAAATTTAAATTCAGATATAAATTCTGATAATGGTGAATAGCTGTTTATCCCCAGTACCTCAAAAGCCTTTAGCAATAGATCAATAATTCGCCCTTTATTATTCTGGTTATACACGGCACTACAAAGTCTGCGCCAGGAAGTCTGATAAACTTCTTCATTTTCTGCAGATTTGCCGTTTTTGCCGCCGTTCCCATCTACTGCAATCAGATAAACTTTCTTTTTTTTGCCCGGATAGCTCTCTTTCTTATATGCTTCAAGCTCGGAATTCCATTGTTTTGGATCTTGAGGATTACTATCATTACGTTTGGCCTCTATGATAACATCAACATTATCAAATTGGAATATAACATCCGGCTCAACGAATCTCGAGTGATTGGTTCCTTCAATGCCTTCCAAATGCGGCCAGAACATCACATCCTTAAGGCTCGTAGGCGATTGGATGTCAGTGGGTAATTCCGATGCCTCTCGGAAAATGTTCCACATTTTTTCCGGCGGCAGCAGGCTTAGGATTTCAAACACAGCCGAGGTCTTCATATCCTCATATATTTCTGAGGGAGGAAGCTCTCGTTTTTGTATGTAGTAATGTATCATATTCAGAATACTTTAAAGTTACTCTTATAGAAAGAAACCTTAATCCTTGTTTTAGTGGAGGATGGTCTCGGAGAAAAGGGTTCAGTTTGAGATGGACAAAGCATACACGTCTTAATCCTTGTTTTAGTGGAGGATGGTCTCGGAGGAATATCGCGAAAAGTCTGAAAGAAAAAGCGCTAAGTCTTAATCCTTGTTTTAGTGGAGGATGGTCTCGGAGAATAATATCAACCTATGCCGACGGCTCGGCTATGAGCCAGTCTTAATCCTTGTTTTAGTGGAGGATGGTCTCGGAGTGGCGTCAGGTCGTCGCGTCCTGACACGCGTCGCAGTGTCTTAATCCTTGTTTTAGTGGAGGATGGTCTCGGAGACTGACATCATAGAGCTACTGAAGCTAGCCCAAACCGTCTTAATCCTTGTTTTAGTGGAGGATGGTCTCGGAGTTAAAGGTGGCAAGGAACCTATAGTTCCAAACCCACCTTGTCTTAATCCTTGTTTTAGTGGAGGATGGTCTCGGAGTGCCACAAAAGACGGCGACACGTTTAAGGTAGCGGCCGCCGTTGTCTTAATCCTTGTTTTAGTGGAGGATGGTCTCGGAGAGGCCAGTAGATGTTGGAATCGTGGCCAAGACAGCAGGTCTTAATCCTTGTTTTAGTGGAGGATGGTCTCGGAGAACTTGGAAAATAGTTATTAACGGCTTCGGCGAAAGTTGTCTTAATCCTTGTTTTAGTGGAGGATGGTCTCGGAGAGAGACCCCTAAGAAGGGATACTCGGATGAAATATACAGTCTTAATCCTTGTTTTAGTGGAGGATGGTCTCGGAGACCCTAAAGGGTCGTCGATTAACCTGGCTAAGCGCCGTCTTAATCCTTGTTTTAGTGGAGGATGGTCTCGGAGAATACTACTATACCTTACAGTATTCCTTTGCATAGTCTTAATCCTTGTTTTAGTGGAGGATGGTCTCGGAGTGCATTATAAAGATCTGAAATACGCGATAGAAAAAGTCTTAATCCTTGTTTTAGTGGAGGATGGTCTCGGAGCGCTTAACGCGGATTTAATTCGTGCGTTCCTCCTCCCGTCTTAATCCTTGTTTTAGTGGAGGATGGTCTCGGAGCCCCTCGTCAGAAACCCTAAAGGGTCGTCGGCTGACCTGTCTTAATCCTTGTTTTAGTGGAGGATGGTCTCGGAGAGGTGTTAAATTGACCTTGCGAGTAGTGCCATACGAGTCTTAATCCTTGTTTTAGTGGAGGATGGTCTCGGAGATTACGATGAATAAACAAACTCTCCTCTGTAATGAAAGGTCTTAATCCTTGTTTTAGTGGAGGATGGTCTCGGAGCCAGTAGACCAAATGATTACTGCAAAAACGGAGGCTCAAGTCTTAATCCTTGTTTTAGTGGAGGATGGTCTCGGAGAATAAAATATTCTTCCGCTACGGAGAGACAACAGTGGTCTTAATCCTTGTTTTAGTGGAGGATGGTCTCGGAGGGTGACATCCAGGGACTTCCTGAACCACAGGAAGGCGTCTTAATCCTTGTTTTAGTGGAGGATGGTCTCGGAGTATTTCCATGTCCGTTATATACGCCAAGATTTACTGTCTTAATCCTTGTTTTAGTGGAGGATGGTCTCGGAGACCTGCAAAGCAGGCCAGTAGATGTCGGGATAACTGTCTTAATCCTTGTTTTAGTGGAGGATGGTCTCGGAGGAAGCCTACTACACCCTCAGAGAGTCATTCATGTGTTGTCTTAATCCTTGTTTTAGTGGAGGATGGTCTCGGAGATCAAAATGGATGGCGAGATTGTCCTGCTTATTGAAGTCTTAATCCTTGTTTTAGTGGAGGATGGTCTCGGAGAGCAACTTTTGGAAGTGTCTGTCAGCGAGACTGTTGTAACGATATTTTTAATTTCGTTAACGTTTGGAGACCAAAAATATGTACCTTTTCGGGTGTTATCACAGATGCAAATTTACGAATTTTCGGTGAGTGCGAATATGTTTTTCGAAAAAATTTTGGCGTCTATTTTGCGGTGATGCCCGAGAGTCCGGTGATCAGGATCAATAAAGCAGGCATCGTGATTTCGGCGATTGCCGAATAATGGCATCGCGATCGTGGGAGGCAAATTCATGCGATTAGGTTTCCGGAATTTTATCGGGTGATATAACAACAGCCCTCGTCGATGGTTGGCGAGGGCTGTTGTTGTGTTCGGGAACCTATGAGGTTATTTGTTCTTCTCTTCGATTTTCTCGACCAGAGGATCTACGCCCCACTGCTGCTGGGAGAGGCGGCGGTAGTTGTTGTAGCGCCACTGGGCGTTGGCCTTGGCGGCAGCGAAGAGTTCGGCGGCTTCGTTGGGGTAGGCTTTGACTACGGAAGCGTAGCGAACTTCGCCCTTGAGGAAGTCTTCGAATTTGTCCCATTGGGGTTCTTTGCTGTCGAGGCTGAAGGGGTTCTGACCTTGCTCTTCGAGTGCGGGGTTGTAGCGCCACAGGTGCCAATATCCGCATTCGACGGCGCGTTGCTCCTCGTTCTGGCTGTGTCCCATACCGGCTTTGATGCCGTGGTTGATACAGGGCGAGTATGCGATGACCAGCGAAGGTCCGTCGTAAGCTTCGGCTTCGCGCAGGGCCTTGAGGGTCTGTGCTTGGTCGGCGCCCATAGCGATTTGTGCGCAGTATACATAGCCGTAAGTCGAGGCGATAAGGCCGAGGTCCTTCTTGCGAATACGCTTGCCGGAGGCGGCAAACTTGGCAATGGCGCCTAAGGGCGTAGCCTTGGAGGCCTGGCCGCCGGTGTTGGAGTATACCTCGGTGTCAAGTACGAGGACATTGACGTTTTTGCCCGAAGCGAGGACGTGGTCCAGGCCGCCGAAGCCTATGTCGTAGGCGGCGCCGTCACCGGCGATAATCCATTGCGAACGAGCGGCGATGAAGCCTTTGAGCTCGACAATTTCGCGGCAGGTGTCGCATCCGCAGGCTTGGCACAAGGGCACAATCTTGTCAGCGACTTCGCGTGTGGAAGCGGCGTTGTGGGGTGCATCGAGCCATTGCTGAGCAAGTGCCTTGATTTGATCGGAGCACTTGGCGCATTCTTGGGTCTTACGCATCAGGTCGGCTACGCGCATACGGATTTTCTCGGTGGCGATGTTCATGCCGAGGCCGAATTCGGCGAAGTCCTCGAAGAGCGAGTTGGCCCAAGCGGGACCGTGGCCGGCGGCGTTGACGGTGTAGGGCGTCGAGGGTACCGAGCCCGAGTATATGGACGAGCAGCCGGTGGCGTTGGCTACCATTTCGTGGTCGCCGAAGAGTTGGCTGATGAGTTTGACATACGGAGTTTCGCCGCAGCCCGAGCATGCGCCCGAGAACTCAAAGAGCGGTTGTGCAAACTGGCTGTTCTTGACGGTGGCTTTGGTGTCTACCAAGTCGGCTTTGCTGCTGACTTTTTCGGCGCAGTAGTCCCATTCGGGCTGAACATCGAGCTGGCTTTCCAGAGGTTTCATCTCCAAAGCCTTGACGCCCTTCTTGCCGGGGCAAACATCTACGCAGTTTCCGCAGCCGAGGCAGTCGAGTACATCGACGGCTTGGATGAAACGTGTGCCGGCCATAGTCTTGCCGATGGTGGCAAGTGTGCGTTCTTCGTCGAAAGGTGCGGCCTGCATCTCGTCGGCATCGAGCACGAAGGGACGGATGGCGGCGTGAGGACATACAAAGGCGCACTTGTTACATTGGATACAGTTCTCGGGATTCCATTCGGGGACGAAGGCAGCCACACCGCGTTTTTCGTAGCGGGCGGTGGAGTTCTGCCATGTTCCGTCGGGGATAGCTTCGAAGTCGCTGACCTTGAGCAGGTCGCCGTCCTGTGCATTGATGGGGCGAACGATGTCGCGTACAAATGCGGGGGCGTTGTCCACGGCGACTTCGTCATCGGGGAGCTGTGCCCATGCGGGGTCTACGGTTAGGGTGTGGTATTCGTTGCCGCGGTCTACGGCTGCATAGTTCTTATCGACGACGTCCTGGCCCTTCTTGCCGTAGGACTTGACGATGAATTTCTTCATCTGCTCTACGGCCAGGTCTACGGGTATCACCTCGGTGATGCGGAAGAATGCGCTTTGCAGGATGGTGTTGGTGCGGTTGCCCAGACCGATTTCCTGTGCGATGCGCGTTGCATCGATGTAGTATACGGTGATATTGTGCTGTGCAAAGTAGCGCTTAACCTTATTGGGCAGGTGTTTGGCCAGCTGCTCTCCTTCCCAGATGGTGTTGAGCAGGAATGTGCCGCCGTCGCGCAGTCCGCGTGTAACGTCGTACATGTGCAGGTATGCCTGAACGTGACATGCCACGAAGTTGGGGGTGTTCACCAGATAGGTCGAGCGGATGGGCTTGTCGCCGAAACGCAGGTGCGAGCAGGTGAAGCCGCCGGACTTCTTGGAGTCGTAGGCGAAGTATGCCTGGCAGTATTTGTCGGTGTTGTCGCCGATGATTTTTACGGAGTTCTTGTTTGCCCCCACGGTGCCGTCGGCGCCCAGGCCGTAGAACTTAGCCTCGAATGTCGAGGAATCGCCCAGTGCCATTTCCTTGACGGGGGGCAGCGAGGTGAAGGTTACGTCGTCGACTATGCCCATAGTGAAGTGGTCCTTGGGCTGGGGCAGTGCGAGGTTTTCGTATAATCCGACGATTTGTGCGGGAGTGGTGTCCTTGGAGGCCAGTCCGAAGCGTCCGCCGATGATCATGGGGGCGTTTTCGCGGCCGTAGAAGGCTTCCTTGACGTCCAGGAGCAGAGGCTCGCCGTTGGCTCCGGGTTCCTTGGTGCGGTCGAGTACGGCTATGCGCTTTGTTGTGGCGGGTACGGCTGCCAGCAGGTGCTTGACTGAGAATGGGCGGAACAGGTGTACGCTTACGAGGCCGACTTTCTCGCCTTTGGCGGTGAGGTAGTCTATGGCTTCTTTGGCGGCCTGTGTGACGCTGCCCATTGCGATGATTACGCGGTCGGCATCCTTGGCTCCGTAGTAGCTGAACAGGTGGTATTCGCGACCGGTGATTTTGGTGATTTCGGCCATGTATCCTTCGACGATGTCGGGCACGGCGTTATAGTGTCGGTTGCAGGCTTCGCGGTGCTGGAAGAACACGTCGCCGTTTTCGGCCATACCGCGTGATACGGGTGCTTCGGGTGTGAGGGCACGTGCGCGGAAGTCGGCGAGTGCCTTGCGGTCCAACAGCGGTTCGAGGTCTTCCTGTTGCATTTCTTCCACTTTCTGGATTTCGTGCGAGGTGCGGAAGCCGTCAAAGAAGTTGACGAAAGGTACGCTGCTCTTGATGGCGGCCAGATGTGCCACACCGGCCAAGTCCATAACTTCCTGTACCGAACCTTCGGCAAGCATAGCAAATCCGGTCTGGCGTACGGACATCACGTCCTGATGATCGCCGAATATGCTCAATGCGTGGCTGGCCAAAGTACGTGCCGACACGTGGAACACTGTCGGGAGCAGCTCGCCTGCAATCTTGTACATGTTGGGAATCATCAGCAGCAGTCCTTGCGAGGCTGTGTATGTCGTTGTCAGCGCTCCGGCTTGCAGCGACCCGTGCACGGCGCCGGCGGCGCCGCCTTCGCTCTGCATCTCCTGTACCAGTACCGTCTCGCCAAAGATATTGCGGCGGCCGGCTGCGGACCATTCGTCCACATATTCGGCCATTGTCGAAGACGGGGTGATCGGGTAGATGGCAGCGACTTCCGAGAACATGTAGCTCACGTGGGCAGCGGCTTGATTGCCGTCGCATGTTACGAATTTCTTTTCTCTACTCATTGTTGGTGGTTTATGTTGTTGTATTTCAGTTTTTTCGAAACTGTACCTTGTGGATAATCCAGCGCAAAGGTACGATTTTTTTCGCAATTACGATGCGCCGTTAAAATACTTTAATACTGAGCCGTAGCGCACGCATATACGCGAGCCTTAACCGCTGTGTCTCTAACGGCTTACGTCCGGCCTTATTTGCGCTGTATTCCGCCGTTGTTTTTGGCGGTCGATGCGGATGTTTCCGAAGGTTGTCAGATGTGTTTGCGCCTGAAAAGTGCGGCAGGTCGCACTTTTCAGGCGCAGGGTGGGGCTTATGGTTGGCGCGGAGGATATCACATTGGGGGACGTCCTCCGGGGTGTCCGCCGCCGCGAGGGCCGCCCGGAGGCGGGCCGCCCGGGCCGCGACGTCTGTCATCGGCGTTGCGGTCTTTGGGTTGGTTGCCTTTGCCGAAGGTGTTGAATTTGTAGCTGAAGGTAATCATGAAGTATCGCGTGAGCGAGTTGTAGCGGCTGTCGTCGATGTAGTTGGCTGTGACGGTGCGGCTGACGTTGTTTTTCTGGCGCAGCAGGTCGTAGGCCTTGAGGGTGATGGTGGCGTTGCGACCGCGCAGGAATTGGTAGGCTATGGAGGCGTTCCACATCCATTCGTTGCGGTCGTATCCGGCCGAGTATCCGCTGGTGGCGTCGTAGTTGAGGTCGGTGGAGAGCACCAGTCCGAAGGGTGTGTAGTATGAGCCGTAGAAGCTGAAGCCGTAAGCGTGTACGTCGCGGTTGCTGCCTGATTGGACGCTGTTGCGCGAGGTCTGGAAGTTGTAGCGCGGGCGTACTTCGAGTTCGATATTGTCGGGGCGCCATGCCAGCGAGGGCGATACCATCACGTCAAAGGCCATGGAGGTGTTGCGCAGGCCGTTGTTGAATCCGACGTTGTGGTTCAGGCGCGTGCCTATATGGGTGTTGAAGACGAAGGCGCGGTTGCGCAGCGGTTGCGAGAACATACCCATGGCCATTGCCGACCATACGCCGTTGACGTTGGCGTAGGTGGTGGTTTGTCCGCCGGTGGTGGCGTCGTAAGTGGTCTTGGAAACTATGGAGTTTTGCGTGATGTTCGTAAAAGCCATGGCCATGATGGAGCGCTGTGCCTCGGAGTTGAAGTTTTGGTAGCGCATGCGTATGCTGTGCGTGAATGTGGGGTCCAGCGAGGGGTTGCCGACGACAATGCGCAGGGGGTCGGACTTGTCGGCCACGGGTTGGAGTTGGGACATCGAGGGTTGGGATGAGCGTCCGCGATAGTCGAGGTTGAAGGTGCGCTGCTTGGACAGTTTCCAGCGGTAGCGCAGGTAGGGGGCGATGTTGAGGGTGTGTCGCGTGGGTATGTCGCGAGCGTTGTCTATGAGGTCGTGCGAACTGGACATTTGGGGTGCCATTGACAGGCCGGCATCAATGGTCCAGACCTTGGAGACGTGCTTGAAGCCGGCGCGTATGTCTTGGCTCATATAGTTGTTGCGGAAGCTGTTGCTCAGGTCGCTGTTCCATACCAAATCGTCGCCGATGACGGGTTCTTGGTCGTATCCGCCGGGCCACGATACCGGGCGGTCGTAGGTGAGGCGGTCGGCGTTGTTCCAGCGGTATCGCAGGCGGTAAGCGAAGGTCAGGAAGTTGCCGTTTTTGACATTGCCCAGTGGCTCGGTCCAGCTTAGGCGTGCCGATAAGGTTTTGCTCCATGTGTGGTTGGATGCATATTGGTCGTACACATCGGTTTTGTCGTCAAGCAGGAAAAAGCGGTTCCAGGAGTATGAGTCTTCGTGTTCGCGTACGTTGGAGGTATTGGCATCGAGGTGTATGCTGAACGAGCGTCCCGGGCGCGAGGCAAATTTGTGGTTGTATATCATTGAGAGGCCGAATTCCCAGCTGTTGCCATCGCTGGTGGCGTTGTTGCGGCTTTGGGTGACGCGTGTGAGGTCGGCATTGCCGGCGCGTGTCAGCGATGAATCGACGCTAAGGCCGTCGCTGGAATTGTACATCATGCGGGGACGTACTTCCAAGGTGTTGAGGCTGTCGGGGTTCCATTGTATGCGGAAATCGGCGCGGAAGTTGTGTCCTCGGTCGTGCGCGTACTTGCCCGAATTGACGTACGATGTGGAGTCTTCGAAGAGATACTGGCGGTCGGTGGTGCTGTATGTGCGGGCGTCGGTGTTGCTGTACATTACGTTGCCGCCTACGCGGAATATTTCCTTGTTGCCTACGTTGAAGTTGAGGCCCAGGGCGCGAGATGTGGTGATGCCGTTGTCGCCTCCGAAGTGGCGGAAGCGGCCGCTGGCGCCGTCCGTAAATCCGGGTTCATTGATGTTGTTGATGCCGCCTAAGAGCGTGATTTGGTTGTCGTTCCAAAAGCGGTTGACGTTGAACGAGCCCATGTATCGGCTGTCGGTGCCGACACCGGCTTCGGCATTGCCGAACCATCCGTTCTTCATACCTTTCTTGACGGTGAGGTTGATGACGGTTTCTTCTTCGCCGTCATCGACGCCGGTTATACGAGCCAGATCGCTTTTTCGGTCTACGACCTGAAGTTTGTCCACCATGCTCACGGGGAGGTTCTTGGATGCCACCTTGGGGTCATCGCTGAAGAATTCCTTGCCGTCTACGAGTATCTTGGTGACTTCCTTGCCGTTGGAGGTGATTTTACCGTCGGAGGAGACCTCGACGCCGGGCAGGCGCTTGAGCAAGTCTTCGACTACGGCGTTGGGCTGCACCTTGTAGGTGTCGGCGTTGAATTCGATGGTGTCTTCCATCACCTTGACCGGGGTGCGTATACCGGTGACGGTGACGGCGTCCAGTGTGTAAGCTTCGTCGGAGAGGCGCAGGGTGTCCACGCGCAGTGTTCGTCCGGCCATGGTGACATTGACTGTCTGTCGGTTGTGGCCTACGTACGAGGCCTCGAGTACATAGCGCCCGTCGGCGATGTCGCGCAGCACATAGCGTCCGTTGCCGTCGGCGGCAGCGGCCTTGACCACTGTCGAGTCTTTGCTACGCAGCAGTCGCAGCGAGGCGCCCACCAGCGCATCGCCGTCGGTGTCGGTCACGACTCCCGAGATGTTGTAGGCCAAGGCATATAATATGCCGGCCAGTAGGAATATGGACGTCATTACAGGACGTCCTGAGCGGCGTGTTTTCATTCTTTGCTTTTTGTCTTTTTCTGACCAATAGACCGCTGTTGCGACCTAATGTTTAGTCGTAGGCTTGCTCTTTTAGCAGTTTTTAGGATTATAAAATTTATTTTTGCTGAAAGCGGTCGAATGCTTACCTTTGCGATATGATAGTCTTCTGTTTTTCAGCAACGGGCAATTCTCTTTCTGTGGCGCGGCATATCGCTCGAACTCAGGCTGATAGCTGCATCATAGGCATAAGAGAGGCGCTCGAGACGCCGTCTGCCGTATGGGAGGATGATGCCATAGGTGTTGTCACGCCTACGCACACGGGGCGTATGCCGGCGCCGGTCGAGCGATTTTTTGAGACTGCGGATATTCGCACTGACTATCTCTTTGTGGTATATACCTGTGGGGTGACACCGGGCCTCGGGGTGAACATTGCCTGCCGTCAAGCACGCCGTCGCGGCCTGCAGGTTGCATATGCCAATAGTATCAAGATGGTGGACAACAACTTTATGCTCTACGATGTACGCCGACAAATCGAGACAGCCGATGCCAAGGATATACCCGGCCACACGGCTGCCATCGCTGCCGATATTGCCGCTCGACGTCATTATATTGCGCTGCCATCGGTCGCAGATCGTCTTATGGGAATATGTATGAAAGCGATGCCATCCTTCAAGGGCTTTTATCGTCAGTATCGGTGCGACACGGGGCGCTGCAACGGTTGTGGCATCTGCGCCCGTATATGTCCGGTGGGCGCCATCACTCGCGACGGGGACGGGCATCCGGAATGGAATCGCGGATGCATACGCTGCACCGCGTGCTATCATAATTGTCCTCAAAGCGCTATCACACACGCACATATCAAGGGCGGATATTGCCAGTTCCGCAACCCGGATGTGACCTTGCGCGACCTTATTGATAAGGATTGACGTCCCGTTCCACCTAAAAAAAGCGAAACTGCCGCCGGGCATTGCTGCAGGCCGTTATGCAACCTTCGGCCGATGTCCGGTGTTTTATTATATGATTGACTCGGCGGCCGCGTGCCTTAAAATTCCGAGAACGCCAGCGGCAGCAGCGAGGCCACCGACGGCAGACGGTATACGCAGTTGCGTCCGGCCAGCCATACCGGTACGGGATGTTTGGCCAAGACCTCATATTCTAATAAAGCCTGACGGCAGACGCCGCAGGGCGACACCGGGTCGGCGACAAAATCACCGTCTTCGGCGCGTGCTGCAATTGCTATTGCCTCGAAGCGTGCTTCCGGGTAATTGGCGTGTGCATAGAAGCAGGCCGAGCGCTCGGCACATGTGCCGGCACTGAAGGCTGCATTTTCCTGATTGGCACCCGTGATGGTCTCGCCGTTGTCCAGCAGGATGGCGGCGCCGACACAGAAGTGGCTGTAAGGTGCATACGAATGATAGGTGGATTGGCGGGCCTTTTCCACGAGGGCGCGGACGGCATCGTCAGGCAATTCATCGTAGCCGTAGCAGACTACGGGGACAGTGATACTGATGTCTTTCATTGTGTCTGTCGAGAAGAGACGGTGGTTGTGATAGGTTTTGGCCCCGGCCGAGACAATGATTGCGGCGTACGGGATGCGGCCTTGCCGAGGCCGTCTGCACGCCGCCACGCCTTGCCGAGGCGAAACGGGCTGCAAATGTACACATTTTTCGTTAAAGCCCGGCATTTGTACGCCTAAAAATTGTACACGTTCACATAATCGGCGTGCGCGGCGGTGTTCCGACCGTACATCTCATTTTGCCTTAATCCGAGTCCACTCTTCTCTGACAATTGCCATAAACCTCGGCATCCCGATAAACACGAGCGATACCAATGCATAAGTCATACCGAGCAAATCGACAAGGCCCAAGCGCTTGTACGCGTTGTCCACAGCATCGTTAAGACCGTGGACTGTCCCGTTGTCTACGAATTGAGTTAGACCGACTTCAAGCCCATCCGAAATGCCGATTTGCATCGATATCCATAAATAGAAAAATGCAACGGATACGACAATGTAAGTCGCTAATACGCCCCGGCTACGCTTAAGCGAGATATATGTCGCAATAGACAGCATCGAAACAGCATAAATCCACCATAGACTCCAAGGTATTGTGTCATGCCATATTCCAAATATTTCGTTGGCATTGCATCCGAAAGGGGTGACGCCGTCATTGTCCAAATAGTAGAAGTCGATGGTCAGCGACCACACGTTTATAGCTGCAAGAAAGGATGCCGCCGCCACCAATAGACACCAGATTGCTGCGGTCCACGCCATCAAGCGAGATAGCCGAAATTGCTTGCATTTATTATTTATTGGCATGGCCGAATAGAGGTTATCGGTTAGATTGCTTTTGCTTGTGACCGGTTCCCAAGTCTGTTGTATGCCTTTTCGTGGATATATTTTATTATCGGGCCATACAAATGGTAAGTATCATCATGTATGGCTATCCTCCAGAATGTCGGGGCATCAGGTGAGGGCGCTGTATCCCAGCTATACTTGTATGTCTTGACTATAGTCTTGTCTCGCATTGTGCAATACTTGTCACATACCTCCTTTTGTATTACAATTGTTTTCCCGCTAAGGCGCATATATCCCGTAAAATTGAGCTGCGCGCCGCGTTCGCGCAGGTATTCCCGTTCACTCACCATAAGCGAATCGGTATTGTCGTTAATTGTGGTAACAAATAGCATATGGTTTGTACTGATTCTACCAATGAATGTGGTGTGAATTATATCATTTTCCAAAATGCTTTCAATCGTTGAATCGTTAAAGAAAGTCTCTTGCAATGTGTCAACGCGCACGACAGTGCATTTATAATATGTTTTGCCAAAGGATTTTATCGGCGTTCGTGTCATAGTTCCTTTAGCCGAAACGAGCAAAGTGGAAATTATGGTAGCGATAAATATCGCTTGCTTTATGTATTTCATTTTAGTTTTGGAGTGTAATTTATTAATATATTGCTCTCTTTGACATACAAATAGAACTGCACATTTTGGCCTGTCGCATTCAGGACATCTGTGGCATAGGACACGTCGGCGGGTGAAGGGTCTTCAGTATTATCAGGATGGTTGTGATAATCGTTGCGGATAGTGTATCCATAAAGGAGCTGATTATTGTATAAAAATCTACCGGCTGCAGATCTCGTTTCTTGATAGGATGTTCCCAAGAAATTAAGGCCTTTGTCTCCTTCAATACCGGTTTGAATAAGCTGCCATTCAATACCGGTTATTTTAGCAAACATTTCAAACACCTTATATGCGTTTTCATCGCCACGAATTGTAATGAACGAAAGTTTATTATTATCCTCAATCGTATCAAAATACAATTTGAACACACCATTATCAGATAACACTTCATCTATGGCTGAAACGAATCCAATTTCTGTGTTATGACCAATCTGTACTATATCAGCATTCTCAGAATCAGGAATTGTCTCAAGATAGTTCCCGGCCTCATCAAAGCGATAAATATCCATTCCTGTTGGGTCGGTGAAGCGGAGGGGGTTGGCGGCGCAGTGGGTGTAGGGGGAGA
>OIYG01001877.1_pt1 | contig 14757 bp, 14 predicted proteins | sample 1587861 | NCBI WGS metagenome assembly OIYG01 (sample SAMN03283272) | human gut metagenome | biome: human-associated habitat; material: feces | host: Homo sapiens | place: Peru | collected 2012 | reverse complement strand
CATTTCTTTTTGAACTGTTTTTTTATTGATGTCTACCCTAAGGGGTGCATTTCATAAATTCGTTATTTAAAAATTAAGCATGACCCAATCTGGTTTAAAGATTAGTAGTATTCCCATTAAAATCATTAATATTCCTCCAATTAAATTTACAAATTTATTGTATCTAGTACTTATACCTTTAGATTTTAATGTAAATACAGCTATTAAAAATACTACTAAATCATCTATTAAATAAAAGAATATATATACAATTAAATAAATAATTTTTGTTAGTCCATGTATGTTATTTAAACTTAATAATTCTAGATAAATTGTTGGAAAACCTAAAGAGCATGCTAACTCTACTAGATTAACACTACTTGCTAATAAAATTGTACCTATTATAGCAAGTAAAGTAGATTTTTTAGACATTATTTCATTTATTCTCTTTATTATACCTTTTCTTTTCTTTTTATCAACAACATGACATCCAGTATCTTTTCTTGTTTTTATATACACATATAAATTATATATACCTAATATAATTGCAACTATTGCAATTAGGTCTCTAACAACGTTTACCATTGTTAAATCTAAAATAACACTCATACCTAGCATACTTAAGAAATATATTATTCCGCTTGTTAAAATAAAAGTTAATCCAATGGTAATCATTTTCTTTTTGTCTTTCATTCCTAAAGTCATATTGATTAACAACAACAATATCCACATAGCACAAGGATTAAATCCATCTATAAACCCTAATATTATGCCAACTAAAGTTAAGCTAGTTTTTTTGGCATCAACTTTACCTAGTAATGGAATTGTTTTTTCCACAATTTCTTTTTTATCATTAATATTATCATTTAAATAGTTGTCTATAATGTAAGTAAATTCATCTTTTGTCGATTCGCTAAAACCTAATATATATTCTTTCCCAATTACAGTAAAAGGAACTCCAGTACTTGTAACTTCAAATAAATTTTTTGATGCATTCATCATTGTTAAATTATCTTTATTTTTCATTACTTCATACTTATAAATATTTATTTTCTCTTTATATTTATCTTCCAATTCTTTAAAATATTCTATTTCATCATGACAATGTGGACAAGTATAACTATAAAATAAATATATATTAACCTTATTTTCTTCTACTTTTTTCCCTACAATGTTTGCAGTAACATCTTCATAATCTTTACTTAATGCAAATACATTAAACGGAATTAAAAAAAGTATAGAAATTATTAATACCCATATTTTTTTCATAATATTTCACTCAATTCTTCTAAAATTTCTTTTTTTGTTTTTTCTCCAATTATTCGTTTAATCTCTTCATTGTTATTTTCTACAATAACTACCGGAAGTATTTCTCCGACATTATACTTTTCTACTTTTTCTTCATCCAAATCATAATCTAAACTAATATACTCATGATTAGGATACATATTTTCTATATCTGACCAGATACTTTTTGAAATTAAGCATCCTGGACACCACATTGCATTTATTTTAATTATTTTCATTACTACTTAACTCCCCATCATAAATTTTCTTAAATATTTTCATAAATTTATTTAGTTCTTCTATAGTTGTTAGATGACTTAAACTAATTCTTATACTGTTTTTGGCTAATTCTAGATCATTAGTTATAGCATATACAGATTTAGAAGGTGTACTTCCTAAACTACATGCGGATGTTGTTGATAAACAAATTCCATTTTCAGTTAATTTTTTTACAACTCTTTTTGCATCCATTTTTACTAAACTAAAATTTAATGTGCTTGGGATACTGTTTTTAGGACTATTAATATGTACATTACTAAATATGCTAAGTTCATCTCTTAAATATTTATTTAATCCACTTATATAGTCATATCTTTTATTTAAATTATCTAAAGCCAATTCTATAGATTTTTTTAATGCTGCAACATTTGCTGTTACTGGAGTTCCACTTCTATATATTGTTGTTGATTTACCACCATGAATTAGTGGAATTAGTTTATTGTTGTTCATGTTTAATAGTACTCCAAATCCGTTTAATCCATAAAATTTATGAGGTGCAAAAGTAACAAAATCTATGCCTTTAAAATCAACATTTATTTTTCCTACTGCTTGTGTTGCATCTGTATGAAATATGCAATTTTCATATTTTTTTATAATTTTACTTATTTCTTTTATTGGTTGTACTGTACCTAATTCACTATCAACATAACATATGCTTACTAAAATAGTATCATCTCTTATAGTATTTTTTAACTCATTTAAATCTAATTGACCGTTTTCTAAAATTGGTATTACTGATATTTCATAGCCTTTATTTGCTAAGTAATTGCAAGGTGCTATTATGCTTGAGTGTTCTATTGCAGAGACAATAATATGTTTCCCTTTATTTTTATTAATTTCTGCAATTCCCTTTATTACCATGTTATTAGATTCACTAGAACCACTTGTATAAATTATATTATTTGGTTCAATGTTGAAATATTTTGAAATTTTTTGTGTACTATCATCAATTATTTTTTTTGCTTCTAATCCTAGTGGATGAGTACTATTAGGGTTTGCAATATATTTTGTAGTAGCACTTACATATTCTTTTAAAACTTCTTTTTCAACTGGGGTATTTGCTGCATAATCTAAATATATCATTTCTAACACTTCCTAAACTAGAATAATTATACCATAACTTTTATGTATTTTATGTGAAATATCAAAAATTTAAAAGAAAAAAGCTTTTTAGTTTTAATTCTTAAATGTTATATCTCCAACATCTATTGGATAGTTTGGATAACTTGCATCAATTAACGAAATATTACTACGTAGTTTTTGAGTTTTTTTTATAATATATATTTTTTAATCGAATTTAAAATATTATAGAGAAAATAGTAATAAATTATAAGATTTAATATAAAAGAAAACCTAATAATTAAGTTTTCTACATATGTTTTAATGCACGTTTTTCTAATGTATTTATTATTAAATATAGTAAATAAGATAATATTAGTAAGATTGTTACTCCTGCCATAACTAAATTTAAATTAAATACTTGTGTACCATATAGTATTAAATACCCTATTCCGGCTTTGCTAGATAAGAATTCTCCCATTATGACCCCTATTAATGACATGGATATATTCAATTTTAATGTTGAGAATATATTCTCCATACATTCTGGTATTACTAAATTAATTATTATTTGTTTTTCATTTGCACCAAATGATTTAATGAGTTTTAATTTATATTCGTCAGTATTTATAAAACCATTATAAAATCCGACTATAGAAACTATTAAATTTATTAAAAGTGCCATTACTATTATAGATTTATTGTTTGCACCTATCCAAATTATTAGTAGTGGTCCTAATGCAACTTTTGGTAAACTATTAAGTAATGTTAAATATGGATCAAATACTTTTTTTATGTAGTTAAATCTATAAAATATAAGTGCAATTATAAATCCTATTATACTACCTAAAATAAATGAGACAAATAATTCTAAAAGAGTAACGTATATGTTGTTAAATAAATTATTATTTTTATATAAATCTATTATAGTTATGAGAACTTTGGATGGACTAGAAAATATGAAACTATTAATTATATTAAATCTACTTAGTAATTCCCATATTATTATGAAAGATAATCCTATAGTAATTTGTGTAATTCTTATATTTCTTTTTTCTTTTTTTATTTTTTTTAATACTTCATTCATTTATCAATCTCCTTCCATAAAATATCGTAATAGTAATAAAATTTTTCATCACTTCTATTTTTTGAAGGAGTGTTTTTGTTTAATAAGTTTATATCATATATTTTTTTTATTGTTCCTGGTCTTTTTGTCATAACTGCAACTCTATCACATAAACTGATACATTCTGCAATATCATGACTTATAATAATTGTTGTTACGTTCATTTCTTTTATTATTTTATAAACATCATCACTTATATCTAATCTAGTAATTAAATCTAGTTTTGAAAATGGTTCATCAAGTAGCAGAATATCTGGTTTTATTGCTAGTGTCCTTATTAATGCTACTCTTTGTTTCATACCACCAGATAGACTATTAGGATACTTGTTCATAAAATCTTTTAAACCATAGTTTTCTAATAGTTTTTTTGTGTATTCTATATTTTCTTTTGTTTTTATACCTTTTATTTTTAAACCTAATGTTGCATTATCTAATATATTTAACCAGGGAAATAAAGCATCATTTTGTAGCATATAACCAACAATATAATCTTTCTTTTTAGATATTATTTCTCCACTACTACATTTATCCAATTTTGCAAGTATTGAAAGTAAGGTACTTTTACCACAACCACTATTACCTATTATTCCAAGAATTTCTCCGTTTTTAACACTAATATTTATATCTTTTAAGGCTTCAACACACCCTAATTTAGTATAATATGTTTTTGACAAATTCTTAATGTCAATTACATTATTCATAATAATTAATGATTAAATCATTGTAATTTACATATTCTTTTATTTGATTAGATTTAATCATAATGTCTTCTAAGTTTTTAAAACTTTCTTCACTAATATAAGGTGTTTTAAGCCAAGAATCGTTTTCTTTATATCTATCTATTATTTTGATTAAGTCATTTTTTGATGTATCTGGAAATTGTTTTATTATTGTATTTGCAATTACTTCTGCACTATTATTATGAACGAAATCTAATCCTTCTTTAATTGATTTTGCAAAAGATTTAACTATTTTTTCATTTTTTTCTATATAGCTTTTTCTTGCATTAAAGGCAGTGTATGGCATTTCTCCAGATAATTCACCTACCGATGATACAACGTAACCATAACCTAATTTCTCAAGTTGTGTTGCATTTGGTTCAAATAGATTTACATAATCTCCTGTTCCAGAAATGAAAGCTCCACTAAGTGATGCAAAATCTATAGTTGTATTTATATTAACATCACTAACAGATATTTTGCTATTTCTTAAAGCATTTTCAAAATTTAATTCAGGCATACCACCGATTCTGCCTGCTAAAACTTCTTTTCCTTTTAAATCACTAATTTTAAAATTTTTATTTTCTTTTCTAGCAACTATAAATTGTCCATCTCTTTTAGTTAATCCACTAAATGTTTTTACATAATCTTTTTCACCTTCATTATAAATATAAATAGTTGCTTCTGGTCCACATAATCCAATATTTACATCGTTAGATAATACTGCTGCAACAACATTATTCGCACCACTAGTCAATACTACATCAACATCAAGTCCATTATCTTTAAAATATCCTTTTTCTATTGCAACGTACCATGGAGCATAAAATGCTGAATGCGTAACTTCTGCAACAGTAACGTGTTCTAAATTATTATTAGAACTTTTTTTATTAAATATAATCAATAGACTACAAGTAATAATAATTAAAATAACAATACTAATTATAATTTTTTTCATAAATTCTCCTTTTACAATTTTATTATATGAGAATAATTAAAGTCGTGATACAATTATATGGGTGGTATTATGAATATTAAGGATAATATGTTAATGTATGAAAAAAATTTAAATGAATATGCATCTAAAAATAGAGATGCAATAAGATTTGATTTAAATAAGGAAGATATTAGAGGGGAATATTATAGAGATATTGATAGGATAATACATAGTTTGTCATATACAAGATATAGTGATAAGACTCAAGTTTTTTCTAATAATTCAAATGATAATATTACTCATAGAATTATTCATGTACAATTAGTTAGTAAGATTGCTAGAACTATTGGAAGAGCATTAAAATTAAATGAAGATTTGATAGAGGCAATAAGTTTAGGACATGATTTAGGTCATGTACCATTTGGTCATGTTGGTGAATCTATTTTGAATGAGATATCACTAGAACATAATGAGGGATATTTTATGCACAATATACAAAGTGTCAGAAATTTAATGATTGTTGAAAATGATGGAATTGGTAAAAATATTACAGTGCAAGTACTAGATGGAATACTTTGCCATAATGGGGAAAAATTACTACAAAAATATACTTATAAAAATAAAAACAAAGAAGAATTTTTAAGTGATTATAATAATTCATACAAAGATAAAAAAGTTGCTAGAAATCTGATTCCAATGACTTTGGAAGCTTGTGTTGTTAGGATAAGTGATATTATAGGTTATATTGGAAGAGATTTAGAAGATGCAATTGAAGTTGGTAAAATAAAAAGAGAAAATATTTCTGAAAATATTGTTAATAACTTAGGGGATAATAATGCCAGCATTGTTAATACTCTAATTTTAGATATTATCGATAATTCTTATGACAAAAATTTTATTGAGCTCTCTGATAAAGTATATAATGCTTTAAATGATTTAATAAAATTTAATTATAATAATATTTATTTAGTTGCAAATAGTAAAGATGAAATTGAGCTGTATAATTTTATGTTTAGGGTTGTATTTAATAAATGTTTATACATTTTAGAAAATAAACTTACAGGTTACAATATTTATAAATATTATCTAAATAAAATGTCTAATGAATATAAAAAAGATAATTCTAGTGAAAGAATCATCTTAGATTATATTGCAGGTATGACAGATAATTATTTTATTCATGAATTTGAAACATTAAAAAAAATATAAGTGTAATTATAGCCACTTATATTTTTTTATTAATTATAATATTGATATTCCCAAACAGCGTTGTAGATAATACCATATGCACATAAATTTTCTATGTAAGTCTCATTATATGGATTCCATACATGGAATTTTGTACTACAATTTGTATAATTATAATTATTAGCATACCAGTTAACTTCAAAGCCTTCGTCTATAGCTTGGTCTATATTTTTATAATATTTGTCACTAGTAGATACTGATGCATGTCTAATTTTACTTAAATTATTTGCATTTAAGTCCATAGCTTCAAATCCGTTTGCTGTATATATAAATGTGCTATTGTGTCTATTATAGAATGTATTAATTTGTGTTTTATTTGTAATTCCACTATAATAACCTACACTTTTTAATCTAACACGTTTAACTCTACTGTTATTTGCTATTTCACTAGGTACTTTTAATGTATGAGTAACATTCATTGAACCATTTGTATAAACATTCCATCCCATAGAATAAACTTTTGTAGTTAATGTTTTAGTTGTATTTTTTCCATAATTGTAATCATAATCGTAATCATAGTCATAATCATAATCATAATCGTCATCATCATAATAATTGTTTGAATTCTTTGTATATTTTGCAACTAAAGTTATATTTCTTGTAACTGGAGTATCAAAATCATATTTACTTCCATTTAAATACCAACCTTTGAATGTATAACCATACTTATATGGATTACCAGGATTTTCTGCAACATCATTTTTTAATACTACTTGTTTAGGATATGATGTATTGCTTCCTTTTGTATCAAAATATACTGTATATTTGGTAGTTGCTGAAGATTTTGCTATTGTTCCAGTATTTTTGGCTCCTGAGTTTCCTTTTATTGTTACAGTACTTGAACTAGTAGATGTTGAAGATGAACTAACATTAGTCTTAGTTGATCCACAATTAGAAGCTGTACAAGTATTCCCACTGTTAGTACTATATGTTTTTGTACTTGTTTCTTTACTTGTATTAGTGACTGTAGATGTACTATTATCATCACCATTATCACTTAAATATGTTAATTTATAACTTGATGCATTTCCACAAACTAAGTTTGCTTTAATTTTTGTTTTTTTATTTTCTACAAGTGCAGTAACATAACTACTTTCTCCATCACATGTTTTACCATCTTCATCAGATAATGTTTCAATTACTCCATTGTCGATTAATTCATTTAATGTAACCATAGTTGTTGTATTATCATTTTTAGGAAGTTTTTCTTTGTTGTCAGTAAAATATTTTTCACCAGCATTTTTCAACTTTTCAATGTTTTCAGTAAAAGTTGAAGTTGCTTTTGATTCTGCAGTTGCAGTAGTTGTATTAGTAGTTTGCTTTTTGTTATTTCCCTTTAAAGTACTATAACCTTTAACAGCAATTAATACTACTAAAAATGCAATAATAACTTTTAAAAATATACCTTTCCAATCAATTGAACTTTTTGTTTCTTCGTACATAAATCATTTCCCCCTTCTAAAGAACTAATTGTACTAAAATCTCAAGTTGTTAAGTATTCTAACATTTTTTATTTGAAATGTCAAATGTTAAAAAACCCAACAATGCGGGTTATATTTTTTTATCTCATCAACCCCCATTGATGTATAGATTATAGCACATATTTTATACATTGTCAAACACATTTTATCGACAATATGTTCGTAAAATTTAAAAGAAACTACTTTTCTGACTTAGTAGTTTCTTCTTCTTTATTTTCAGTTTGACTTTCTTCCTTAGAAGATAATTTTCCTGTTTTAACTAATTCATCTATTTCTTCTTTAGTTATTGTTTCTTTTTCAATTAATGTATTACTCAAAAGCATTACTAAATCTTTATTTTCTTTTAATATTTTAGTTGCTTTTTTATAACATTCGTTTACTATTTTTCTTACTTCTTCGTCTATTTCTAATGCAACTGCATCTGAGAAATTTCTTGTTTTGTTATAATCTCTTCCTAAGAATACTCCTTCTTCTTTATGTTCTAATTGTACTGGACCTAAATCACTCATTCCATATTCTGTTACCATACTTCTTGCTATTTTAGTTGCTTTTGAGAAGTCATCTGAAGCTCCTGTAGATATTTCACCGAAATACAGTTCTTCACTTACACGTCCACCTAGTAATCCAGTTATACTTGCTAGTAATTCATTTTTAGTTGCTATAGCAATTTTTTCTTCTTTTGGAAGCATCATTGTATAACCACCAGCCATACCTCTTGGTATGATTGTTATTTTATGAACTTCATTGGCATCTTCTAATTTTAATCCGATTACTGCGTGTCCTGCTTCATGAAGTGAAACTAATTTCTTTTCTTTATCAGTAATTTTTCTACTTGTTTTTGCAGGTCCCATAAGTACTCTGTCTGTTGCTTCATCTATTTCATCCATACTTATTGCTTTTTTGTTTCTTCTTACAGCTAATAAAGCTGATTCATTAAGTAAATTTTCTAAGTCTGCTCCACTAAATCCTGGAGTTCTTTTTGATAAATTTTCTAAGTTAACAGATGAATCAAAAGTTTTATCTTTTGCATGTACTTTTAGTATTGCTTCTCTTTCTTTTTGGTCTGGCAAACTTACAGTTACTTGTCTATCAAATCTACCAGGTCTTAATAATGCTGGATCTAGTACGTCTGGTCTATTTGTTGCAGCAATAATGATTATACCTTCATTTGCACCAAATCCGTCCATTTCTGTTAATAATTGGTTAAGTGTTTGTTCACGTTCATCATGACCTCCACCTAGTCCAGTTCCTCTTTGGCGTCCAACTGCGTCTATTTCATCTATGAATATTAAGCATGGTGCTGATTGTTTTGCTTGTTTAAACATATCTCTAACACGGCTTGCTCCAATACCAACAAATAATTCTACAAAGTCAGAACCACTTATGTAGTAGAATGGAACATTTGCTTCACCAGCTACTGCTTTTGCTAATAGTGTTTTTCCTGTTCCTGGAGGACCTACTAATAAAACACCTTTAGGTATTCTTGCACCTAATTTTTGGAATTTTTTAGGATTTTTTAAGAAATCTATAAGTTCTGCGACTTCTTCTTTTTCTTCATTTAATCCAGCAACATCTGTAAATCTTACTCTTCCACCATCTTCAGAAAGTTTTGCTCTACTTTTTCCGAAATCCATAGAATTTTTATTTCCACCAGATATTTTGCTAAATAGATAGAATGTTGCTGCTATCAATAAAACAAATGGTACAACATTTACTAATATCGTCACAACACTTGAATTTTCTGGATTAGTATTTGTTTTTACTTCAAATTCATTATTATCTGCATAAGATAATATTTTATTTATTACTGTTTCTGATAATGGTACATTAACTTTGAATACTTCATTTTTACCATAATCTTTTAATTTACCAGTAATATAGTATACCCCTGCATTTGATTTTGGTGTTACTTCAATACTTTTTACTGTATCTTTACTTAATTCTGTAATTAATTCATCATAATTTAATTTATTAATTTTAGTATTACCAATATTATAAAAAACTAGTGTTCCAAATATAACTAAAATTAATATTAAATATGGCATTGTTTGTTTTGTAATATTATTTTTTTTCATATTCTTCTCCTTTTTTTGTGTACTTTATTATTATATCATAAAACTCTTTATTATAACAATCAAATTTACTTTTCTTTACTCCTGGTATCCATAATATATTGTTGTTACTGTCACAGACTATTGGATAATTATTTCTTTTTGATTTTTCTATTTTTTCATCTATAAATATTTTAGAAACTTTTTTTGTTCCAATCATATTTTTTACTTCAATTAAATCATTCTCTTCTTTATTTCTAATTATAATTGGAAGTGTAATTTCTTTACTATTTAATTTTATTACATAATTACTTTTTTCTTTTGTATCTGGAATAATTTCTATAGTTCCGTAATTTTCAATATATTGTTTGTCTTTTAATATATATTTATATTTTTTTGATTCAATTTTTTTATCTATTTTAAATAATAATTTATTATATGATTTAATTACTTTTATATTATTTGGTAAATCTATTTCACTATTTTTATTTGAATCAATAATATTCATTATATTTTCTATATGCTTTTTATTTATTAATGTTATGTTTTCGTTGTAGATGTTAAATAGTATTGTTTCTAATTCTTTTTGTTTTATATAGGCATGTAATTTATTGAATTTAGATAAATCTAAAGTATCATTTTTATAATTATCTTTTATTTCACTTTGTACTGCTAATTTTGTATAGTCATTTATATTATTTAGTTCTTCACTTAATTCTAAAAATTTTTTATGAATATTTTTATTTTCTTTTTTTAATAGTGGAAGTATATCTAGTCTTATTCTATTTCTTGTATATTTCTTTGATTTATTTGATTCATCATATACACAAGGAATATTATGCTTTTCTATATATAATTCTATGTCTTTTTTTGTATAAAATATAAGTGGTCTAATGATTTTGTAATCTTTATATGAAGAGATTTTTGTAAAACCTTTAAATCCGTTCAAATTACTTCCTCTTATAATTCTCATTAAAATAGTTTCTATTAAATCATCTCCATGATGTGCTGTTAATAATATGTCTGTTTTATATTTATTTAATATTTCTATAAAGAAATTGTATCTTTTTTCTCTTGCTTCAGTTTCTGTGAATTTATTATTTTTATATGATTTTATTTCCATTCCTTCGAATATTATATTGTTTTCTTTACAATAGTTTTCTACAAAAATATATTCTTGTTTTGAAACTTCTCTTAAGTTGTGATTTACATGTGCACATATTAGATTATATCCGTTAGTTTTTAGTATGTGTAAAAGAGCCATTGAATCAGGACCGCCTGATGTTGCAACTACTAATGGCTTGTTTTTATCAATATTTAATTTTTTTAAAAATTCAAACATTTCTTTCATTTCAATCACTAGGACTATATTATACTATTTTAATGAAATTATCAAGAAAAAATATGCGTTTTATTTGACATTATTTGTCGAATTTTTTTATTAATTTGTTTCATAGAAAAAAGTCTTGATATACAAGACTTTGTTTGAAAACATATTAACGTTTTGAGAATTGTGGTGCTCTACGAGCTTTTTTAAGACCATATTTTTTACGTTCTTTAACTCTTGGATCACGAGTTGTAAATCCAGCAGCTTTTAAAGTTTTTCTATATGAATCTTCTTTTCCTTTGTTATCTTTATCAAATTCTAATAATGCTCTAGTGATACCTAATCTGATTGCTCCAGTTTGTCCAGAGAATCCTCCACCTTTAACAGTGATAGTTATATCGAAAGTATTTTCATTGTTTGTTGCAACTAAAGGTTGTTTTAAATCCATTACTAAAGTTTCAAATGGCATATAGTCGTTGATATCTCTACCATTAACTGTAATTTTTCCAGTTCCTGGAACCATTCTAACTTGAGCAGTTGAACGTTTTCTTCTACCTGTAGCAGTAAATTCTTTTTTACTCATATTCTTCCTCCTAATCAATAGTTATACTAACTGGTTTTTGTGCTTGATGTTTATGATCAGCACCAGCGTATACAAATAATTTTTTAGCAGTTGCTCTTCCTAATCTATTATGAGGAAGCATTCCTTTAACTGCTCTTTCAACCATTTCTACTGGATATTTTTCTACCATTGTTTTAGCATTACGTTCTCTTAATCCTCCTGGAAATCCAGAATGATTATAATACATTTTTTGATCTAATTTGTTTCCTGTTAATTTTACTTTATCTGCATTAACGATAATAACGTAGTCTCCACAATCAATATGAGGTGTAAATGTCACTTTATGTTTACCTCTTAAAAGGTTAGCTGCTTTTGTAGCAACTCTACCTAAAGGTAAGTTTTCAGCATCAATTACATACCAATTACGATTAACTGTTTCCTTTTTTTCCATAAATGTTTTCATATTTTTTTCCTTTCACTATTCTTGATACTTTTAACTTCCCACATCAAAAATAAAAAGAATAAATAAAATGTACCATTTAAAATTATATGTTATTACAATGAAAAAGTCAAACTTTTTCGTGCTTAACTTTCTTTTTTTCTTAATTTTTTACTTATATTACGTAATTTACTATATCTTCGTACTTAGAACCATGTGGAGTAAGTTTTATAATACGGGTGTTTTCATCTATTACTTTGAATTTAATATCTAATCTTTCTTCTGGTAAAATATCACTTATCAGTTCAGACCATTCGATTATAGAGACTCCATCACTATTAAAATAATCATTAAATCCAATACTTTCATCTCCGTCTTCTAATCTATAAACATCCATGTGATATAAAGGCATTTCACCTGATGTGTATTCTTTTACTATATTAAATGTTGGACTAGTTATTGTTTCTTCTAAACCAAGTGATTTTGCAAATCCTTTAACAAAAACAGTTTTACCACTTCCTAATTCTCCATCTAAGCAAATAATCATTCCTGGAAATTTTTCTGATTCGATGTTTTCTGCTAATTCCATTGTATCTTCTATACTTCTTGATGTAATTTTATAATCCATTCTTTATCACCTAAATTAATTATAAAAAAAATATGAATCTATATCAACATAAAAATTCATATTTTAATAAAGTTTACACTATATTATTTCATCACTAAAAAATTCTGGTTCACAAGTGATATTTATTTTTAATTTTTTTAATGCATTATTCTCTTCATTATTTATAATAAATGTGGAATGGGCTTCAGTTCCTACTAATTTATCTAAGTTGTTTATAGATTTATCTATTACTGGATTCGTTGCACTACATATTGATAATGCAATTAAAACTTCTGGAAGAGTTAGTCTATTGTTTGTTTTTCTTAATTTTAATATAGGTTCTAATACTTTTGGACTTAGTAAATTTATGTCATCTGGTATTTTTGATAATTCTTTTATTCCATTTATAATAAGTGAACTTACTGGACTTAGTAATTCCGTTTGTTTTCCATGTATTAATTTTCCATTTGGTAGCTCTAATGCTACTAAATGTATTTTACGTTTTTTAGATTCTTGTTTTACATATGGTATAACTTTCATAAAATTTTCGTCAACTTCTAATTCGTTCATTAATAATTTTTCTTTTTCGACTGTATCATAATCTGATAGTCCAAATTTATAATTTTTAAGTTCACTATAATATCTACGTATAACTTCTTTTTTTGCAGCATCACTTACTACTTTATCATTTGAAATGCAGTTTCCTACCATATTGACACCCATGTCTGTTGGAGAAAAGTATATATCTTTACCACTTATTTTATTTAGAATATTTTTTAAAATTGGAAAAGTTTCTACATCTCTATTGTAATTTACGGCAGTAATATTATATTTTTCTAAGTGAAATGGGTCTATCATATTTATGTCTTTTAATTCGATAGTTGCTGCTTCGTATGCAATATTTACTGGATGTTTAAGTGGTAAATTCCATACTGGGAACGTTTCAAACTTTGCATATCCAGCATTTATACCATGTTTGTGTTCATGATACAATTGACTTAAACATGTACCTAATTTTCCTGAACCTGGTCCCGGAGCATTTACTAAAATTAATTTTTTTGTAGTTTCAATATATGGATTTGCACCATAACCTTCTTCACTTACAATAGTTTCTACATCTGTTGGATAACCTTTTGTAAACGTATGAATATAAGTTTTAATGTTTTGTCTTTCTAATCTTTTTATAAATTTATCAACATTATTTTGTTTGTTGTAAAGTGTTATTACTACTGAATTTACTATAAATCCTAAATTTTTTGCATTATTAATTATATTAAGCATTTCTATATCATAAGTTATTCCGAATTCAGCACGAACTTTATTTTTTTCTATATCGTTTGCATTGATACAAAAGATAATTTCTAAATCTTTTTTTAATTCTTGAAACATTTGGATTTTTGCATCTTCTTTAAATCCTGGTAGTACTCTAGCAGCATGTGTATCTTGAAAAAGTTTTCCACCAATTTCTAAATAAAGTTTGTCAAACATTTTAATTCTTTCTTTTATTTTTTTACTTTGTATATTTACATATTTTTCATTGTTAAATCCTTTTTTCATGTTTACCTCTCATATTATATATATTTAGTATAACATATAAGTAAATTTTAACGCAAAAAAAATGGCAGCTTTCTATCTTCGCTTCCACTATTTTCGACG
>OIYG01001873.1_pt1 | contig 14771 bp, 12 predicted proteins | sample 1587861 | NCBI WGS metagenome assembly OIYG01 (sample SAMN03283272) | human gut metagenome | biome: human-associated habitat; material: feces | host: Homo sapiens | place: Peru | collected 2012 | reverse complement strand
GATAAATAATGGATATGTATCAAAAAAGAGAAATGAGAAAGAATAAAAAAATGAACAAAGATACAAAAAGTTTACCATCAACGAGTATCAACTGGTATCCCGGACATATGGCTAAAACTAAAAGACAAATAAAGGAAAGTTTAAATTTGATAGATGTAGCAATTGAAGTAATAGATTCTAGAATTCCGTATTCTTCAAAAAACAAGGATATAGATAATATACTTAAAGATAAAGAAAGAATAATTATTATGACTAAGTATGATTTATGTGATACATCTATTACTGATAAATGGATAAAATACTATAAAGATAAAGGATATACTGTTATTGAGGTAGATTTACTAAGAAGAAAAAATATAAATAAAATAAATGATGAGTTAGATAAATGTTACAATTTAGTTAATTCTAAAAGATATACAAAAGGACTTAAGGAAAGAAAATTAAGAGTGTTAATACTAGGTATTCCTAATGTTGGTAAAAGTACTTTAATTAATACGTTAGTAAATAAAAAAGCAGTTAAAGTAGGTAATACTCCAGGTGTTACAAAAGATGTATCATGGATTAGAATTAATGATAAAGTAGAACTTATGGATACTCCTGGTATACTTTCTCCAAGATTAGAAAACAATGAAGTTGCACTTAATCTAGCATCAATGACATCAATTAAAGAAGAGATACTTAATTTAGATGAGGTATGTATTCATATTATTGATAAACTAAGAGAAAGATATTTAACTAATATTACAGAAAGATATAATATACAAATAGATGATGATATTGTAAATACATTAGATAGTATAGGTAAGAAAATTGGAGCAGTAAGAAATAACGAAGTAGATTATGATAGAGTATATAAAACTGTATTAAAAGATTTACGTGAAGGTTACTTAGGAAGAGTTACTTTTGATTATGAGGTAGAAAATGTTAGAAGTTAAGAATGTAAGTAAGAATTATGGAAACTTAAAAGCAGTAGATAATTTAAGTTTTAATGTAGAAAAAGGAGAAATACTAGGACTTTTAGGACTTAATGGTGCGGGAAAAACAACTACTTTTAGGATGATTCTTGGACTTATTGATGATTATACAGGTAGTATTTTATTAGATAATAAAAAAATAGATTATAGTGTTACTGATAGAATTGGATTTTTAACTGAGGAAAGAAGTTTACTTACTAAACTTACTGTACTTGAACAAATAAAGTTTTATGGTGTACTAAAGGGTATGGAAGAAGAAGTTATAGAAAAGAAATTAGATTACTATTTAGATTTGTTTAAAATTAAAGACTATAAAAATAAAAAGATTAAAGAGTTATCTAAAGGTAATCAACAAAAAATACAGTTTATTAGTGCAATTATTCATGAACCTAAGTTACTTATTTTAGATGAACCTTTTAGTGGTCTTGATCCAATTAATGTAGAAATGTTCAAGAACGTTATTATGGATCTAAAAAAGAAAGGGACAAGTATTATATTTTCTACTCATAGAATGGAACATGTAGAGTTATTTTGTGATAAGATTGTAATATTAGTTAAGGGTAAGAATGTACTTAGTGGATATTTAAAAGATATAAAAGAGAACTATAAGAAAAAGAATATTATAATTAATGCTGATATTGATATAAAAGAAATTGAAAACATTGATGGAGTATATGAAGTATTAAAAGAAAAAGATGATTATGTTGTTAAAATAAAAGATGAGAGTGTAGTAAAGGAAGTATTTAAGAAAGTTAGTAAATGCAAGAATGTATATAAATTTTTAGTAGAAGATGCAAGACTTGATGAGATATTTGTTAGTACTGTAGGTGAATATTATGAGTAAGAAATTAAAATATTTAACTAAGATTAGTTTAGATAAAAAGATTAAAACTAAGTGGTTTTTAGTTGCTAATATAATTATTGCGATACTATTTATTTCTCTTATTAATATAGATTATATAATTAAATTCTTTGGAGGAGATTTTGATGAAGGAGTTAATTTAATAGTAGTAGATAATACTAATAGTTTATATGAAGATTTAAAAGATAATTTTAATAATAATATATCTTATTTAGAAAACTTTACTAAAGATACTACGATAACTAAAAGTAATAAAAATGTAGAAGAATTAAAAGAAGATATTAAAGATAATGATGTAATTTTAGTAATAGATAATGATTTAGATAATTATATTAAATCTAGTATTATATCAAAGAATGATATAGATACAATAATTTATCAAGTACTTAGTAGTAGTTTAAATAAAATAAAGGTTACTGCGATGTTAAATAAATATGGTATTACAAATGAGCAATTAATAGATATAGAAAAAGAGGTTATAATAGAAAAAGATATTTTAGAAGATAATGATTCATCACTTTCTAATATGGTACTTAGTGTTATATCTCCAATTGTTATACTTCCATTATTTATGCTTATTTTATATTTGGTACAGATGATTGGATCGGAAATAAATGAAGAGAAAAGTACTAAAGCAATGGAAATAATTATATCTAATGTTGATCCTAAAACACATTTTATGTCTAAACTATTAGCAGGTAATTTATTTGTTATTATACAAAGTGTATTACTTATTATTTATACTTTGATTGGTGGAGTAATTAGATTTATAATAAGTGGTGGTATGGTTCTTGATGGTAAGGGTGAATTTATGGGAGAAGTTACTAAGGTACTTAACGAAATAGATATAGTAAGTAAATTAGATAAGGTAATACCTCTTGCTATTGTGATGGTTATAGTTACTTTTATTGCATATTCTTTACTTGCAGGAATACTTGCTTCAATGACTACTAATATGGAAGACTTCCAACAGTTACAAACTCCAATTACTGTAATTAGTTTATTAGGATTTTACTTATCTATGGCTAGTTCTATGTTTGATGGTAGTTTGTTTATTAGAATTATGAGTTATGTACCTTTTGTATCATCATTTTTATCAATATCTTTATTTACTATTGGAGAAATAGGAGTATTTGATGTAATTATTTCTATTAGTATTATGTGTGGTTTAATATTTGTTTTATATAAATATGGACTTAAGATATATAAAGTAGGTATTTTAAATTATTCATCAAATAACTTATGGAAAAAGATGTTTAAGGCAATGAAGGAGTAGCAAATACATCTTTTTTTATTTACAAAACATTAAAAAAAATATATAATATTATTAGATGTATATAGAAATACTTATACGTTAAGTCATATTATTTATTAAGGAGGTAAAGTATGTATCATTTTATTGGAATAAAAGGCTCTGGTATGGCATCTTTAGCAGTTATACTATATGATTTAGGTTATGATGTGAATGGAAGTGATATAGAAAAGCATTTCTTTACGGAAGAAGAATTAATTAAAAGAAATATAGTTATTACATCATATGATAAAGATAATATTAAAGATGATTATATAATTATCAAGGGTGCAAGTATTAAGGAAGATAATGTTGAGTTAATGGAAGCAAGAAAATTAAACTTAAAGATATATGAATATAATGAGATGGTCGGAGAACTTACTAAGAAGTTTAAGACTATATGTGTATGTGGATGTCATGGTAAAACTACTACTACTACAATGATTGAAGAAGCACTAGGTAGTATTTTGGGAATGAATTATTTAATTGGAGATGGCACAGGATATGCAAACAAGAATAATAGTTATTTCGCACTTGAATCATGTGAGTATCAAAGACATTTTTTAGCGTACCATCCATATTATTCAGTTGTTACTAATGTAGATATGGATCATGTTGATTATTATAAAGATATGGATGATATAAAAGATGCTTATACAACATTTTTAAATAAGACAGAAAAGTATATTATTGCTTGTGGAGATGATTTAAATACAAGAAGTTTAAAGTTAATTCCTAAGGTTATTTATTATGGAATTGATAACAATAATGATGTTAAGGCGGTAAATGTATGCTATAAAGAAGAAGGAATTACATTTGATGTTATTATAAAAGAAGAAATGTATGGTAGTTTTAATTTACCAATATATGGAAAGCATCAACTACTAGATGTACTTTCTGTTATAACACTTGGATTTTTAGAGGGAATAAGTGCTTGTGATATAAATAAAAACTTAAGTAATTATAAGAATGCTAAAAGAAGATTTGCTATTACAGAGGTAGGTAATTCTGTTATTATTGATGATTATGCACATCATCCTAATGAAGTTAAATCTACAATTGACGCTATAAAACAAAAGTATAAAGATAAAGATATTATAGTGATATTTCAACCACATACTTTTTCTAGGACTAAAGAATTTTATAATGATTTTATAAATATATTTAAAGATGTTACTTATAGTTATATATTAAATATATTTCCTGCGAGAGAAAAGCAAAGTGACTATCCTAATATAACAAGTAATTTAATTACAGATAGTTTAGATAATTCTAGTATAATAGAAATAGATGGTGCAAAGACTTTAAATAAACATGATAATAGTGTGTTTATATTTATGAGTCCTAATGATATATCAAAGTTAGAGAATGATTTGATTAGTTTAAAAAAGAAAGGTTATAAGTAAGATATGAAGAAGTTAAGAGAACTACTTGGGGGAGTAATAATTGGAACATTACTTATTCTTATACTTGTTGTGTATTTGATTTGTTATAATTTAAATAAAGATAAAGAAATTGTTAATAAAGATAAAGATGATACAAAGGCGTATATTTATATAATGAATGATAATACTATTAAGAAGAGTGAGATAAATAGTGATAATCTATACAAAGATAAATATAAGGGTAAATATTTATGTAAAAGTATAGAGTGTGATATTTTTGAGAATGATATTATAAATCCTATATATGATGATAAATATATTATTGTAAAAGATAGTGATAAAGTGTTTATATATGACTTTGTTAATAATATAAAAAGTAATGGATATGATAATATAGTAAATAAGATTAATGAATATTTAGTAGTACAAGAAAATAATAAAGAATGTTTAATGGATATAAATGGTAAAGAAGTAATACCTTGTAGTTATGATAAGATAGATTATATATATAATAATTTAGTTAGGGTATTAGATAATGATAAATATGGTATATATGATTTAAATACTAATAAGTTACTTATAGATATAAAGTATTCTTATATAGAGATAAGTGATATTAATTATTTTACTGTTAAAGAAGAAGATAAATACTATGTAATAGATAAATATGATGAGGTAGTAACAGATAAGTACTCATATATATTTGCGTTTAATAAGGGATATATAGTACAAGAAGATAATACTTTAAAGATATATAAGTATGTAGATAATACACTTTTAAATGATACTGTTATAGATATAGATGGTGAATTTAAGATAGAGAGAAATGGTAATAAGATAGTTATAACAACTTCGAAAGAATATGTGTATGATATAAATAGAAATAGTTTTAGATAGGGAGAAAGTTTATATGGTTAGTTTTGAAAATAAATTTAATTTAACAAGAGAACAAAACGTTTTTATAGCAAAGAGAAATATTGTTGATTATATTTGGAAAAGTGCTAATTTGGAAGGAATTGCAGTAACTTATCCTGAAACACAAGCAATATTTGATGGAGGAATAGTTAATGGTCTTACTGTAGATAAAATAATAGCAATAAATAATTTGAAATATGCATGGATGTTTATTTTAGAAAATCAAGAAATAGATTATGATTATAAGGCATTATGTCATATACATAAACTAACTTGTGACAAACTTGTGTTAGAGCAAAATTTGGGTAGAATAAGAAGTGTACCTGTAAGTATTGGGGGTACTAATTGGACACCTGAATATCCTATAGAAAGTAAGATTAAGGAAGAACTTGCAGATATTCTTAATCAAGAGAATAAAACGAAAACAGAAATAGCAATTGAATGTATGCTTTGGATTATGCGAAGACAAATGTTTATTGATGGAAATAAAAGAGTTGCTATGCTGTTTGCCAATAAAATAATGATTGATAATGGTTGTGGAATTATTACTATTAAGCAAGAAAATCAACCTACATTTTTTGAGAAATTAATTAAATTTTATGAAACAAATGATAATAGTGAAATAAAAAAGTGGATTTATGATACTAGTATAGATGGAATAAATTTATAAAATATGCTTCCTAGAAATAGGGAGTTTTTTATATGACTAAAATACTAATTTTCATAAAATAAATGCAAAAATTGCAGAAAATATGCAAAAAAAATACTTAAAAGCTTTTTTATGTTATTAATGATGAATATATTTTGTTAATTTAAATAAATTCTTTTTAGATTTAGACTTCTTTTTTTCTACAAATTATACATATACTATATAGTACACTAATATTAGGGTGAGTAAATATATGGGTGAATTAAAGTTAAAGCGTAAGCGTAAGAGTAAGATAAAGTATATATTTTATTTAGTTATTATATATCTTAGTTTTTCTTATACTTTTTATCAGTCTATTAGAAATAGTGATAATGTTACTAATGAGAAGTTTATTAAGATGTTACTTGCTAGTGGGAATACTAATATAAAGAATGATAATAAGTTTATAAGTGTAGTTAATGATACAGTTAATTATTTATTTAATATTAATTTTAAGAAGCCTAGTAGTTTATTATCTAGTAATATATATAATAAGAAAGAAGAGAAGGAAGTTAATTATATGGATGATTATAGTAATATGGAAGAATTAAAGAAAGTAAGTTCTTATATTAGTGATCCATATAATACTGATATAGATAATCCTATAATTTATATATATAATTCTCATCAGTTAGAAAACTATAGTAATTATAATTTAGATATATATGGTATTACTCCAAATGTACTTATGGCAAGTTATATCTTAAAGGAAAAGTTAAATAGTATGGGATTATCTACAATAGTAGAGACTACTAATATGAGTGAGATGTTAAATGCTAATAATTGGGATTATTCTTCTTCTTATAAGGCTAGTAGATTACTAGTTTTAAATAATATTAGTAAATATAGTTCTTTAAAATATTTTATTGATATACATAGAGATTCTGTTAGTAAAGATATAACTACTGTTACTATTGACAATAAAAGTTATGCTAGAATACTTTTTGTTGTAGGATTGGAGCATGATAATTATAAAGAAAATTTAAGTAATATGGAGAGGCTTAATGATTTAATAAATAAGTATTATCCAAAACTTAGTAGGGGTATATATAAAAAGGAAGGATATGGGGTAAATGGTATATATAATCAAGATATAAATGGTAATGTTATGTTAATAGAGTTAGGTAGTTATGATAATAATATTAATGAAGTTTTTAATACTATTGAAGCGTTATCTAATGTACTTTATTATTATATAAAAGGGGAATAAATATGAAAAAGAAGATACCTAAGTTAATACTTTTTTTAGTAGTTTTATCTTTTGTTATATCTTATATTATATATGAGACTGGGTATTATGAGTATAAACTTCAAAATAAGATGATACTTACTAAAGAACAGATAGAGAAGTTTGAAAGTGATGTAAATAAGGGACTTGATGTTACGTTAAATGATTATGTAGTAGATCAAAATATTGATTATACTAGTAGTCTTACTAGGATTACTAATAAGATAAATAGAAAGACTAGCAAATATATAAAGAAAGGTATTGAACTTATATTTAAGAGTATAAATAAGTTTGTTAGTGATTAAGAAGTGTAATTATACATATATTTTATTAGGTGAATTAGTTTATGAAAAAGATATTTAAGATAGTTGGTACATTTAGTATACTTTGTTTTAGTTTTTTTTATACTGATAAGGTAGTTACTGTTATTAGTGATAATGATCCTTTAAAGCAAGAGATAATTAATGTTAGTGAGAATTATAAAATACTTCCTAATGAGGCAGTAGTTAAGAATGATGAGATAATACCTGGGAGTAATGGAAGGGTAGTAAATGTAGAAAAGACTTATAAGAAAATGAGACGTGATAATATATTTAATAATAATTATGTTATATATGATAGTATATATCCTAAATATAGACTTATAGATAATAAAGATAAATATATAGTTAGTGGTAATATTAATAATAATAATGTTAGTATAATTCTTTTAGTTAATAATAATTATTATTTAAATGATATTATAAAAGAATTTAATAAGAGAAATAAGATTGTTAATTTATTTGTGAGTTACGAATTTTTAAATAATAATATTTCTTATTTAAAGGGTATTAAACATAATATTTATATGTATAGTGATAATTATACTTATGATACTTTACTTATTTCTAATAATATTATTAAAAGAATATCTAGTACTAATCCAATATATTGCTTGATGTTAGATAAGAATACTTTAGGGATAAAGGTATGTAGTTATGTAGATATGTATAGTGTTATTCCTAGTATTAAGGGTGGATATAGTGATATTAAAAATAATCTTAAGAATGGTAGTATTATTCTTTTAAATAATAATTATAGTACTATGAAAGAAATAAGTAATATAATAGATTTTATATCTAGTAAGGGATATAATATAGTTAGTTTAGATAGGTTACTTAGTGAGGATGTGCTGTAAAAATAGTGGATTTATCTATTATTTTTTTAACTATATGGTACTTTTTAAAACTATTTTACATACATTAAAGTAGAGGGGGATAAATATGGCTTCATATAAAGAAATTGTTACTAAAGCAGTAATAGGAAAGGGTAAAAAGCATTATGTAAATAAATATAGTGTTAATACTGATAATGTTGTTAATACTGTTTTGGGTTGTTGGATTATTAATCATAATTTTAGAGGAGAAAAGGAAAGTAATAATACTGTAATATTAGATGGAACATATGATGTAAATATATGGTACAGTTATGATAATGATACTAAGACTAGTGTTATTACTAAGACTATTAGTTATAGAGAAGTAGTTAATGTTAATTTAAAGGATAAAACTGATACTGTAGTACAAGATGTTATTGTTAGAAGTTTAAAACAACCTACTTGTATTAATGCAAAAGAAGATGGTAAAAAGATTAATATAGAAATAGAAAAAGAATTAGGGGTGGAAATAGTTGGAGATGTTAAAGTTAAGATAGCTATTGAAGAAGATGATGATAACTGGGATATATTAGAAGATAATTATAATAAAGATACAGAAAAAGAAATAGAAAATAATGTAGATGAGAATTACTTGAAAGATTAGTTCTTTCTTTTTTTATTTATAAATATACTATATAAAGAGGGATGATATGAAGAAAATAATATTTTTTGTAATTATGTTAGTATGTAGTTATAATGGGGTTTATGCAAGTAGTAATAATGGGGTAATGGTAAATGGATTAGTTTATGATAATTTAGAAGATGCTATTAATAATATGAGAAGTGGTGAAGAAATAAAGTTATTAAGTGATATGGTAGTAGAAGATACTATTAATATTAATAAGAAAGTTATAATAGATTTAAATAATAGGACTATAGAGAAAGATAATTTTATATTTAAAGTAGATGGTGGAGAATTAATATTAAAGGGTAAGGGAGTATTAAAAGAAAATAAGCCTTATTATTCTCCGGTAGTAATAAAGGGTAGTAATAATATAAATGATAGTAATTATAGTATAGTTACGGTAGGAAAAGATGTTACATTAATTGGATGGAGTGGTATATTTATAGATAGAAATAAAAATAGTAATAGTAGTTATGGAATAAGAGTAGATGTAGATGGTACTTTAAAAGGGGTAAATGATATAAATAATGATGAAGGTATTGGAGTATATGTTAATGGTGCAATAAAAAATGATAGTAATTATCCTTTGATTAATTTAGGTAAAACAAGCAAGATTATTTCTAGTGGTGTTGGTATATATAATGCAGGGTATGCTAAAATTAATATAGATGGTGCTAGTATAACAGGAGTTAGTAGTGGTATTGCTATAAAATCAGGTATATTAAATATAGTTAGTGGTAGTATTTATGCTATAGGAAGATATGAGGGAGAAACGGAAGGAAATAATAATGGTGTTAATAGTAGTGGATCTTCTATACAAGTAGAATCTAATTCTAACTATAAGGGTAATATTATTATTAATATAAGTGGGGGTAGGATAGAAAGTAAAAATAGTTATTCTTTTTATGAATATATTGGTAGTGGTAGTAGTACTAGTATAAAAGAAATAAGTATTAATGGTGGTAATTTTATTAGTAAAAGAGATAATTTTAAGTTATCTAATAATTTTTTAAATACTCATAAACATTTTATAACTGGTGGAAGTTTTACAAGTAATATAAGTAATTATGTAAAAGAAGGATATGATATAAAATATAAAGATAATAAATATATTATAGAAGATAAGATGGTTATGAGGGAAGTAAATATAGATAGAAATAATAATAAAATTATAGATAAAATATTATCTATAATATTAATAATTATAACATTTACGTTAAGTTTAATGGTTGCTAAAAGAAGAAGATTACATGTGTAAAAAATCTTCTTTTTCTATTTACAATTAGTATAAAATATGGTATCATTTTAAGTAGGATATGATAATAATTTTGGAAGGATTTGATACTTATGAAGATAAAGATAAAAGAAGCATATTTATTAGTACTTATTGTTACTGGTCTTATGTTTACTGCAATATATTCAACATATGCACTATTTACTAAAGAAGTTACATTAGACAATGTAGTTAGTTTTAATACTACAATATCATTAAGTGATAGTAATTTAATTGAATATGAACTTGTTACATTAAATCCTAACGAAAGTAAAAAAATAGAACTTAGAATAAATAATAGTTCTTCGTCTACTTTATACTATGGGTGTTGGTATGAACTTTTAACTAATAATGCATCTATTTCTATTGGACAAGATGTTGATACGTTAGTAAATGGTGTTATTACTACTACTGGAACTATTAGTACTAGTGAAAATAAAACTATTGTTATTGGTATTACTAATAATGGTAGTAGTACTGTTTTAGTAAATCTTGGAGTAGTGGGTAATACTACTTCTAACTTAGGTTTATCAAGTGGTAGAAATATAATTACTGATAGTTGGCAAGATGCTATTATAGTAGATGATGCTTATTTAAATGATCATACTACATCTACTACTGAAACTACTAATGATGAATATACTGAAGCAAAGATGACTCAAATTACTTTAAAAGCAGGCTCATATTTGCTTCAAGCATGGGGAGCACAAGGTGGAAATTATAATACATATCTTGGTGGTAAAGGTGGATACTCAAAAGGAACAATTACTTTAACTGAAGATACAACAGCATTTGTATATGTTGGAGGACAACCTGCGACAGTGTCTACTGATAGAACTGTTGTTGCTGGTGGATTTAATGGTGGAGGTAATGGTTATAATAGGTGGTATAGTGGTACATATACTTATGGACAAGGTGGTGGAGGAGCAAGTGATATAAGAATTGGCACTGATTCCTTGTATGCAAGAGTAATTGTAGCAGGTGGTGGCGGAGGTTCTGCTTCTGCAGATGGTACATCTATGTATGGTGGAGGTACTACTGGTGGAAGTTCACAATCAGGTTATGGAGCATCTCAAACTTCAGCAGGTACAAATGGAAGTTTTGGACAGGGAGGTTCTGCAACTACTTCTAGAAATAACTATAAGTATGGTTCTGGAGGCGGAGGTGGCGGTTGGTATGGTGGTGGAGCATACAATACTGCTGATGACACAAATACATCCAATAGACAAAAAAGCGGAGGAGGAAGTGGTTATGTATATACAAGTGACACTGCCTCAAACTGTCCTTCAGGATGTCTACTTAACTCAACATATTATTTAACAGACGCTGCAACATATGGTGGTAATACATCATTTACAGATTTTAATGGTTCTACGGTTACTGGAAGATCTGGTAATGGAGCAGTAAAAATTACAGGTTCTAAAACAACTACAAGTGTATCAATTCCTACAATAAGTGGTCTTTCTAATCTTAATGTTGCTTTAGGAAGTTCAGTATCACTAGAAAAAGATGTAACTTATTCATGTGAAAGTACATCTAGTAATTGTACGTATTTAGGAGCTAATTTAACAGATACTTCTTCATTAGATATTGGTACACATACAATTTATTATTCTATAAAAGCAAGTGATAATACAACTTATAAATATGCAAGAACTATAAATGTTACTGAGGGACTTGTAGTTACACCTACTATGGTTGAAGAAAGTAAAACAACTACTACAGATGCTACTAATTTAGAATATACAAATCCACAAAAATATGAGGTAACTTTATCTCCTGGTACATATGTACTTGAAGCATGGGGAGCACAGGGTAAGGATCAAACTGAAACATATTATGATTCGGATGATGAAGATGATGAAGGAACTACATTTAATTGTTATGGTGGAAAGGGTGGATACTCAAAAGGAACACTTACGTTAACTGAAAATACTGTTGCTTATATTTATCCTGGTGGACAAGGTAGTCTTGATAACCAAGTTACTTCAGGAAGTAATACATATTATAGTGGTGGATTCAATGGTGGCGGATCTGGAGTTAGTATGTATACTCCTGGCGGTGGAGGTAGTGACATAAGACTTGGCACAGACTCATTTTATGCAAGAGTAATTGTAGCAGGTGGTGGCGGAGGTTGTGGTTTAACTTATAATAGTAAATGGTACTATACTGGAAATGGTGGTGCTGGTGGTGGTACTTCAGGAGGAGATGGTAAATCAATTCATTGGGGTGTAAATAGTAGTTTTAAGAGTTATAGTGGAGGATCTGGTGGATCACAAACCGGTGGTGGATCTGCTGGTAAAGGTGATGATACTGATAAAAATAATAGCACATCACGAGGCGAATTTGGAAATGGTGGTAATGGCACACGTAATCAAAGTGGTGGCGGAGGCGGCTGGTATGGCGGCGGAAGCGGATATAAAAGTTCTAGCGGTGGAGGATCGGGGTATGTGTATACGACTGATACTGCATCAAATTGTCCAAGTGGATGCTTACTTAATTCAAATTATTATTTAACTGATGCTGTTACTACTGTTGGTGATCAATCTATAACTGATTTTGATGGAACAACAGTAACAGGACACTCTGGTAATGGAGCGGTAAAAATTACTGGTACTGCAACTATTACAAAATATTCAATTCCTGTAATTAAAGGACTTAAGAATTTAACTGTTTTAGTTAGTGAACCTAAATCATTAACTGAAGGAATAACTTACGAGTGTGAAAATGGTGGTAACTCTTGTACATATATTGGACCTGATGTTACAAATACTTCATCATTATCTTTAGGAACTCATACTGTTACATATAAAATAAGATCTGCAAGTAATGTGCTATATTTATATCAAATTACTGTTAAAGTTGTAAACGAATATCCTGCTAATGCCCCAGCATTAACAGATGCATTAATACCAGTAACTTACAATGAATCTACATCAAAATGGGTAAAGGCAGACTCATCAAACAGTAATAATTCATGGTATGACTATTCAAATAAGATTTGGGCAAATGCTGTACTTGTATCATCAACTAACCGTAGTACATATCAGTCTGCAAGTGCAGGAACAGCAATAGCAGATGCAGATATCTTAGCATTTTATGTATGGATACCAAGATATAAATACAAAGTATGGAATATAAATAAAGTTATAGGAACACAAAGTTATAACGCACAAACTACAGGTATAGATATAGTATTTGAAGCAGGTACATCTTCAACTGGCACAATAAATTGTACATATAGTTATGCAGCCCCATCAAGTACTGCAGGAAGCCCCAATGAAACATGTACAGGTAGTAATGGAGATTACTATACACATCCAGCATTCACTTTTGGTAACCAAGAACTAACAGGATTTTGGATGGGAAAATTTGAATTATCAAGTGAAACACCATCTGCTAGTTATGGTGGCGGAGAAACCATTTCTTTAGCGCCTAGAATAATACCTAACGTAGCATCATGGCGTTATAACTATGTATCAAATTTTTGGAAAGTAATATATGATATGCAAAAAGCAAGTAACATATATGGACTACCAACCTCTAGAATAAATGCTGATTCACATATGCTTACTAATATGGAATGGGGAGCAGTAGCATATCTAACAAACTCTAAATATGGAAGATGTACAAATGGAAGTTGTGAAAAAGTAACAATAAATAATTGTAGTACAGGTATTACAGGAATAGGTGCAAATTCAATATCGACGAGTGAGTCAAGTACAACATGTACAACTGCAGTTAATAAATATAATGGAGAAAAAGGAATGTTAGCATCTACTACAGGTAATATTTATGGAGTATATGATATGTCTGGAGGCTCATTTGACTATGTAATGGGTAATATGACAAGTACAAGTGGGACTACATATACTTATTATGCAGAAAGTGCAGGAACAAACTTTACATATAGTACAGATACAGCAAAATATCTAACACCATATGCGTATGGAACAACATATACTGATCAAACAGCATATAATAGAGGAAGATTAGGAGATGCAACAGGAGAATTGGTAATAGAAGAACAACATGGATGGAATAATAGTACTGCTAGCTTTTCAGCCTATACTCAGGCCTGGTTTTTGCGCGGTGAAAATTTCTATGGAACTGGAGCCGATATCTTTAGTTTTAGCAGTTTCAGTGGCTATATCATCCAATCTTCTTCAACCCGTGCCGCTTTGATTGTTTCTAATTAAGAATTTATAATAACTTATAAATTATCATAAAAACAATTATTAAAAGATAAGTTAATTAAAAAGTATAAAAATATTAGTTAATGAAGTGATAAAATAAAAGTAGACACAAAAAAAGAATGTGATCTACTTTTATTTT
>OIYG01001872.1_pt1 | contig 14789 bp, 11 predicted proteins | sample 1587861 | NCBI WGS metagenome assembly OIYG01 (sample SAMN03283272) | human gut metagenome | biome: human-associated habitat; material: feces | host: Homo sapiens | place: Peru | collected 2012 | reverse complement strand
CAATCATATTTAACAATGTAGATTTTCCTGATTCTGAAGCACCTTGTATTGCAACAAAACTTCCTTGTTCTATTTCCATTGAAAAATCATCAAAAATCACATGATCATGATATTGTTTATGAATCTTATCAACAACTACTACCTTCATTCCAAATCTCCTTTCAAGGATAACAACACTTTCTTTCTTTCAAAATACGTTCTAAAAATTAGAGCTATCATAAAATCGATTAGAATTGTGAATATCCACAAATACAAGCCTATTGTCGAAATATTTTTTACAATTAGAACCATCCACAACAGCAAGACAAGATAAACGAACAGATTCACAATAATAAAATCACGATATTTTTGCCAGATGTTTTTTCCCAACAAACAATTTAAAGAAATCATCTTTCGATTTTCTAAAAAATATAAATATATAGATTGATACTGGAACAAGAATAAGACAATCACATATACAAAAAGTAATATAGCTGAATCTATAATCAATTTATTGATTACCATGACATTTTGTCCATAATCATAATTTTCATACGCATAGTTCATATTTTGATACAATCCCTTAGATTTCAAGAAATCATTAATGGACCTCTTTACGGTTTTATCTTTATCCTTAATAAAAATACCAAATTGACTCATATCATAGTTTTCATCCACAACATAAATAATTGGATTTTTTACATGCCAATTATCCTCTCTTAAACTATGCGAAATCATGACATAACCATCATCAAGTTGATCATATTCACACTCCGTAGCCAAACAATAACTTTCATCTACATTCACTGATTTTGGAGCATAAAGAGTACCCGGTTTAAATGTTTTAACTGGCTTACCATCCTTATATAAATCATATTCCTTTAAATACTCCTCATTTACAATGATATAAGGATATGTTATTTCATCCTCATCACGATTTATTTTGGTTGAGAAATCTTCATATATATATATGGATATTCTCGAATCTTTTCATTCAACTGGCTCATCGCATCTTGGTATCCCAAAGAAAACATATTTATATTAACACCCTCTAAACGAAGATAATTATTATAGGTTTCTTTGTATTTATTTAAGTAATACCCATCCTGAACCACTTGAGATGTATACTTGAACGAAGTCAATAATGGTATAAATATTGAAATCAAAAAGACACATTTCAATATAAACAGAGTCATTGAAATCCATCTAAACTGAGATTTTTTCAATATAACAACCGATTGAATTTGACTTAATAAGACATATATTATAAATCCAACTACAATCAGACAAAGTACAAAAAGAAGAACAGACTGCAGTAAATATTGAATGAGTTCATGAGTAACAGGTCTAAAATTTTGAACTACAAGAAGATATAATAAAGCTTGTGTTAACACAAACATCAATATGCTTAACAAATAAAATTTTCCATATAGCCTCTTATAAATAAACCATGAAGTAGCACCTTGCATCTTACGAATAAAAACTTCTTTTCTAGATGTCAATGCATCAGATAAAAGACATAATAAAACCGCAATTGCTAAATACATCAAAATTTTCTTTAGAAATGAATAGTCAATCACTCCTGTAGAAAAATCGGATGTTGTGATATCACCATCCACTTTCAATTCAGATAATATTTTTGTATCCTCTAAATCCTTCAACAAATCCTGTTTGGAATTTGTGACAAAATACAACGGAAACAATGTATTTCCATTCCAATCTTCTAGATAATTTGCAAAAGTCTTTATTCTATGCACATTATTGTATTCACTATGATAATCTTGATCAATAAAATCAATCGTTGCATACCTACTTTTATCCTTATAAGAAGAAGACAAATAATGATCGCTATTTTTATTAAAATCAATCGCTTTATTTTCTTCTGTATAAATTCGTTTTTATATTTTTAGAAACTATGCCAACAAAACAAGGATACGAATGTTCTTGCAAAAAAGAATACACCTGATTAAATTGTTTTGTTCTTTCTTGCTTATCTTCACTCAATTGTAAATCAATTGGAACAACTTCCATATTGTTTTCTTGAGCAAACTTGTAACTCAGATTTATCACATCATTGTATTGTTTCTGTGACAAGTTAACATAACTATCATAAAAAATAATACTTGATATAAAGATAACCAAAACCATTATTATTTTTTTCATAACCTGCTCCCTACTTTTTCAATTGTAGTTAATCAATCTCTTGTTCGAACATAATACAAAGATAGTAGTACCACTTCTACAATTCCATATGGAAACAGCCATAAATATGCAAATTCCGGATGTAATTCATCAATAGGTGTTTCTGAATTTTGGATTACAATTGCACCAGACTTTATATCTTCTACTTTTTTCTTATCATGATAGATATGCAAAGGACAAATAATAGCAAGCACAATTATGCATATCAATAATACTCTTCCTGGCTTTTTATTCATAATAATTTTCATTAAACACCTTTCTATTTAATACAAAAAGCAAAACATTGTATATTAGCAATACTATCATTCCAATTGAATATGGAAAACTACTTGTTCCAGTAATTATCATTGTTGGATCTCTATAAGTAAGTGGATTAATTATATTTATCATATTTAAAGAACCTAGCGGCGATAAAAAGTATAGTCCTACTATAACAAATAAACTAATAAATAATCCTATATACGCATTTTTAATAAGATAAGAAACCATAAAAGTAAACTGATAATAAACACCAATCAACAATATAAGCATTACTACTGTCAAAATAATGACAATTCCTAATGTCGTATAATCCAAATAAGGATTTCGTGCCATTTCTGTACTGTAATATGTTAAACCTACATTATACATAGCATTTTTCGAAATACAGCGTTGTGTTCCATTTACAAAATCTTTAATTCTTGAAAAACTAAAACCTGTAATTCCATCCATATTAGCTAAAATTGGATATTTAAAATTTTGAAATCCTGACTTTATGCCTAGAATGATTGAAAATATTAATATAGGAACGAATACAACACCAAGAATCAAAATGAGATCTGAAGTAAATTTGTATATATAAAATTTATTTTTCAATCCAGGTATAACCATTAAAGATTTATCCAAACCATCGTCATGATAATTTTTTCGTACATTAAAAAATAACAATACAATTAGAATGGGAATGCCCAAAAACAATACATTTCGACTTAGTTGTATTAAAATTGTAGCACTGTCTACGCTTGAATAGCAAAGAGGACTCAATTCATTTCGGTATAATCTCTCAAAATAACGTGCTCCCTGCTGATATGTTGGAATCATTTCATAGCCAGCCGTTCCTACAGGTTGAAACCATGTGCACTCTTTGGGATTTGGTGGTACTCGTGTTAATTTATATTTTTTTTGAATCTGTTTTAACTCTTTCTCATGATTTGTATAATCAAAAGTTGACTGTGATTTTATCGGTACGCTCGTACGCATATCCACATTGTAACAATAGACTTCCATACCCGTTATATACATTTTCTTCCACTGTTTATTCTCTTTGTAGTATTCAAAAAACTTCCCTTTATTATTTACAGATTCAATCTGTTTTTCGATATATTTTCTTTTCGAATCAGGTAAATTAAAACGAGTTAATGCACTAACTTCCATTGACCCTTGAGATAATGAAAATACGTCTTCTATCTGTGACTTATTGTTTAATACAACCAACATGACAAGTTCGCATATAAGCAAAAGCCCAATTAATATTTTAACTTGTGATTTTTTTAAGTTCCGTTTTATTTCAAATTTCATAAATTTCAACATATCAATCACCCGTTACAATCAAATCTTTCTTTTTTAACAATAAAATGCTTAAAATCACACAAACTATTAAAACAACAATATTCATTATACAAATGGTAAAAATTTTATTTTGTTGAAGCATACTAAACATATCAACATTTAAAAATCCAATGAAATAATTTATTTTATGTAAGTTCTGACTAAAAAGATTAACCATTAAATAAAGCGTTATAGTAATCACCAAAGATGTCGTAGTTGATTTAAACAAGCAAGAAATTAATGTATAGACACCTATCAGAAATAAACTCATAGCTATTGTTATAAAAATAATATACATTAGTATCTTACTTTCCATATATATATGATTTCCCACTGAAAATGAATATTGCGTATTTCCCATACCAAAAATCAGTGTATTTACGCCAAATAATAGAACTATCAAACAAATAAATCCAATTAACAAAAAAATAGAAAATACCACTTTAGTAAGAATAATTTTTAAAGTATCGTATTTTGAAGTAAACAATATTTTATACACACCTTGATCGAATTCTTTAAATATATCAAAAATCAAAAGAAAGTATAAAATTAATAAAACTGCACCTAAATAATGATTCGATAAATTCACAGCCAAGTTAGATGTTGTACAAACATAAGGCGAATGCTTAATTGGAATATGATTCTTTTTTAAATACCTATATTCTTTCTGTGTCTTTTTTAGGTAATCTAAAGAATACGTTGTATACGAAATAATCATATACTTTTTTGTTTTTCCTTCAATTAGCAAATCATTCCACTGCATTAAATCATCTAAAGAAACAGCAGAGGTAGAATAATCGCGGTATAAATCATTTGCACAGGAATACAGCCTATTAAAATATTCAATCGCATTTCCGTAATATAGTTTGTCTTTTTCTTTTTTAGCCAAAAACTGATAATTTGCCATATTCGTAATATCGTACATAGCATTTTGTCTTGCCTTGGAAAACTGTTCAGTTTTTGCTTCTATGTATACATGATTTTGGTACCCGTTAAAAGAAACATACCCTATAAAAGAACAAAGAATCAATAAGAATACAAGCCAATTCTTTTTTGTGCGAATGAATTTCTGCCATTCATACTTTAACAAATAAACCATATCTATTCTCCATAAATTCTTGTATACATATTCTCTAAATCATCGCTTGTATTAGTGATATCCAGCAGCTGAACGCCTTCTCTTTCTAATTTGCGTAAATATACGGATAGCTCATTTGGATTTTGAATAGAAAATTCATATAGAAAATCTGATAGTTTTCTAAACTGGTGATCTGTTATTATTTTATTCACCCTAATTTGATATGTGATTGTCTGCTCTTGTTTTTCTACCTCTTTAATTTTACCATTTTCAATATAAATAATTCGATCAGCAATCTTTTCAATTTCATTTAATTGATGGCTAGAAATCAATAAAGACATTCCGTATTCATCCACCATTTTACGAAGCTCTTTTCGCAATTCAAATACACCCGATGGATCCAATCCATTCATAGGCTCATCTAACATTAGGAACTGTGGAGAAGATAGCAATGCAATAGAAAGTGCTAATCTTTGTTTCATACCTAAAGAATAGCTAGATACAGGCTTCTTTAAATAATCTCCTATTCGTGTATAATCTGCCATTTGTTGTAGTTTATCTTTCGATACATTTTTTAAGCTGGCAAATATCTCAAGATTTTCATAACCAGTCATATTAAAGAAAAGTCCTGGACTTTCAATCAAACTAGCCTGATGCGACAAAGCCTTCTCTCTTTGACTTTGTATATCATGACCACATATAGTAACATTTCCAGAATCCATATGAATTAACCCGCATAAACATTTCATTAATGTACTTTTACCTGCACCATTAGGACCAATAAAACCTACAATTTCATTTTCTCGAATAGAGAACGAAATATCATCTAACACTAAATGATTGCCATATGACTTACACAAATTTAAAACATCTAAAACATTTTGTTTTATCATTATAAATAGCCCTCCTTTTTTTAGTTAGAAGTTAGAACAATTGAAAATGTTACAAAAGTAAATGTAAATCAAAACATTGCTTTTATCATTTTCTATACAACAATATTTTTTTCATAAGCTCATCTTATCTTTCTGTCGAACACTCACATAATTTATAAATAGTAAAACAAAAATAAATACGACACATATACAAATCGAATTCAACCAGTTTTGCATACCACAACCCGATAAAACACTTAAACTTGAGGTTATACTAAATGGATTTATAAAAGATATCAAATCCATTCTTTGACTGATGACATATAAAATAATACAAATTATTCCAGATAAATAATTAAATCCTGTTTTTGTGAAGGTATATACACAAAACATAGCCATTTGAATATAAAGTTCTAATTTCAGAAGAATTAATGGTAAAGATATTATTAAAGCTTTCCATAATGGAATAAAAGATAAATCAGGTATAAATCCTAGTTCTGTCGCATAATATTCAGACATATTATTTATGACATAATTGTCTGTATGATACATCCTTTTAAAAGAGAAGAAATGTTTAGTGTCAGCCAACAGCCATGTATCCCATCCTGCAAAGCCATTACTAATTCCTAGCAAAAGAAAAGGAATACCTATTGATGCAATCATAAGAAGTAAAAAAGCTATAAATAATTTTACTTGTATGTGTACGAAAAAGTGCACATCATTTAATTGTTCGAGCTCAAAAACACCTGTCTTTTTTTCGTACATTAAAACAACAACACAATAAATCAAACATAAAGGCATAAACAAATACGCAAATGAACTGTCTATTCTTAACTGGTGTGCTAAAAAATACCATGGACCTTTTCCTACATATTGTTCCGTATTTGTTTCTAATTGATGTAGCTGTTCTTGAACAGATAATTCAACGGTTCTATAATCCTCTTTTTTATTTTGAGATATTTGGCTACCAATCATAAAAATCCGACTCTGATCAAATGAAATATCTGCTTCTTCAAAGCCTAATTTATGAACTTGGCGCATAAATTTTTGATCACCATTCTTTTTTAAAGCATCCAAATGATACAGCTTATCCCATAATGTAATTTCATTATATCTTTTTATTAATCCTTTATTTTTAAAAACTTCTTTTCCATATTTGTTAAATAAATTCCATCCAGCTTTGGCATTATCAATAGCCCAGCTTAAATAATCCTGATAACTATTCCAATACACCTTTTCCTCTGCACTCATATGTTTTACGGCCATGTATTGTAGATTGATATCTGATAAAGCTCTTTGGTACTGTTGAATCTGCGTTTCAAAAATATTCATATTCTGTTCCACATCATACTCATGTCCCATATAATTTGGTACTTGCACCATGTTCAATACTAATAAAATGAAAAAGATAACAGCACTCACTTTATTCTTTAATACACTTTTTATTTCTAAACCCATAAGCTTAACCTAAATCCAATCTTTCTAAATAGAGACATGAAATGAACTGTATGCATATTGCGCCTATAAAAAACAAAGATGTATAGGCCCATAAAGTTTCAATATGCAAATATGTATACATAAAAACAAATAATAACCCCGTCAACATTAGACTCATTCCTTTATTTTTCGTCAACAAAGATAAACATTGTATACATGAAGCACTAAACAAAACCCATCCAAGTACAGAAAGAATATGATGAGACAAGTAAATAATCACTGGTGTTGTTCCAATCAATAACTCTATGCCACTTCCACAATTTATATATCCAATCAAATACAATACAACGAAAAATAGTATACTAAAAAAAACAGTGATAAAAATATGTAACAACGCGCGAAGTATATATACATATTTACGACTTTTCCCTATTGTAAATAAATATCGAAATGTATTGTTTTCTAAATCTTTAGACCATATATCCACATTCCACACTAGAATCAAAATCATGAATAAATAAAAGAAAAGATTGTTTCCTTTTAAAAATTGCACCATCAAATAACAACCCGTCGGTTTATTTTGATATACAAAGTCATAATATTCATTTTCAATATATGTTTTTTCCATTTGAATTCGTTTTTTTAAGTCTTGTTTATTATTTTGAAGAATCGATTTAAAATTTGACAAATCCATACCTGAATCAATATATTTTAAAATATTTTGATCCCTATCATACATATCTTTTGCGATAATTTTTGCATCCTCGTCATTTTTCCAATCACTTAATAACTTTTGACAATAAATACTGTCCTCTCTAAAAAAGGCATTCAGTTTTTCTTTTGGAAGAATATTGATTCTTTGGTTTTCTTCATTTATCATTTCATAATAATACATGATTTGATTGGATGCATATTGTTCATATTCAGTATTGTATTTAAAAAAATACACGGATAAAACGCCAATTAAAACAAGGATCAATACTAAAATATTTCTTTTTGAAAAAAGAAATCTTAATTCATTTTTTAATAACATACGCTTAACCCTTATATAATTCCTTATAATATGTTTCCAAATCCTGATGTACTTCAGCTAAAGAATACACTAAAATGTCATTTTGAATCAGTATTTGCAAGGATTTAGAAAATTCTTCTTTGGAATCACATTGCATATAAAGAACATGCTCTTTAATAAAAGAATTTTTTAAAAGAAGCAATACATTTTTCGGATTAGAAACTTCTAATCGATAAATCGAATGATTTTGACGAAGTTCGTCCATATTCTTCTCTTTGATCAACTTTCCACTTTTAATAAATAAAGCTCGATCAGCTAATTTATCGAGTTCACTTAACTGATGGGAAGATAATAAAATACTTGTTCCTTCATTTCGTATAGTTAAAAGCTTATTTCTTAAATCAAATATAGCTTGTGGATCTAAACCATTCGTAGGCTCATCAATAATAAGTAATTTAGGTTTGGACATCATAGCCAAAGCCAATACTAATCTTTGTTTCATTCCCATCGAATAATGTTCTGTGGCTCGATATAAGCCATCCTTTAAATCACTGAATTGCTCCATTTCCTCAATTCTTTTAGAATCTAAATGTTTCCAATTTGCCATGATTTTAAAATGTTCATGTCCAGATAACTCTGGATATAAAGATGGATATTCAATACTTACACCTATATTTTTTAACGCATTGGATGAATCACTCTTTAAATCATGTCCACAGATAGTAATTTTCCCTTCGTTCATATGATATAGTCCTGTAATACATTTCATAATTGTACTTTTTCCAGCACCATTTGGCCCAATCAATCCTACAATTTCATTTTCAAATATTGAAAAACTAATATTATCTAAAATCCTATGATTTTTAATCTGTTTTGAAACGCCTTCTACTTTGAGTATTTCCATATATATATTCCCCCATATTCCTTTCCTAAATAATAAGAGACAACAAAATGTTATCTCTTAAATACTTATAGCTTAAATCCATAATTCGGTTTACACTTTATTTATCTCATAGATACTATATTTCCACTAGACTTGGTTTAGCCGGTGCATTAGTTCTTGCATTGAATATGATTGTATTGTCACCATTTAAAAAACAAGTATTATATAGTGATCGTTTCATTGCAATTGCAAATATCCATTAAAAAAAACTCTTTCTGATTTCAGAATAAATTAATTGTAATAAAAAAGCAATATCAACTTTTTAATTAAGTTTTTCATAATACGTAATAGAATCATTAAAAGAATTTCGAATAAATAAGACAAATCAAAAAAGTATCCAAGCTTCCGTTGTTTTAAGACGGAGAAGGATACCATTTTGAATACATACATAAGCAGTATACTTATGTCAATTCCAATTATAATATAGTATATTTGACGTCACTTCATGAGCTAAACCTTGAGAATGATACCCTAAAGCCAGCTCACAAAATATGAACTATAATATATTTCATTACAATTCAATTGATTAAAATGCTCTTTCTGATTTCAATATAAAGTAATTGTAATAAAAAAACAATATCAATTTTTTAATTAAGTTTTAACCCTATAGCTTCAATTATTTGATTCGCATATGACATCTTGTAGAAATTTTCTTGTAATTCTTTCACTTTTCTTAATTTATTTTGTAATCTACAATCAAGATATAACTCATTTAGTAGTTTTAAAACTAACATAGCTCTGTCAACTTCACCTGCAGTCAAAGCTAAATTATAGCAACTTTCTATACGGTCAACAGCCTTTTCACGCTTATTATCAATCAAGTATTTTAAACCTTGAAAGAAATTCTTATAATATTTACCTATACTATTGTTACTTAGAGATTGACGTATATATTTTTTTGCTAATGTATAATCTTTAACAAACAAATGGAGCAAAATCCTATACAAAACTAAATCATAATCGTCTTCCAAGTATTTCTGATCTACCATTCCTAAATACTTAAATCCATTCTCATAATTCTTTTGTAGTAAAGAAATCAATACTAAATTAGATAGAATACAATATTTTAGAAATTCTTCATTTCGTATTTTTGATTCTTTTAACAGCTTTAGATTCAAATTTTCAGCTTCAACATATTGTTCTGTATTCAAATACAGTACTCCTTGATTCAATAATAAATAACATAATCTTTCAAAAGAAACTTTTTTAATCGCAATCTCTATACTTTTGCGAATATATTTTTGTGCCAAAGTATAATATCCCAAATTCAAATAAATACTGCAATAATGATAATGATTCATTAAAAACTCATTATCATATAATCGCGATTGATTTAAATACTCCAAAGCTTTTATACTATCGTTCAAATACATTTTTTCTAGCGCTTTTATATCATAATAAATAGATAATTCCTTATTTGAAAATGAACTTTTTCCTATTTCAAGAATTCTTTTAAACAGTTGTACATCTTCATTATTTTGATTGATAATTCCATCCATATATAGAATTAGATAATATTCAAATCGTGCATAAGAGCAGCTAATGAAAGAATTGTTTTTAACTTCTTCTATTGTAGAATTCATTTCATCTGTTGATAAATTTGAATATTGAGCATAAATATACAGAACTAAATCAATCATCTTTTTTCTATCGGTTTTATAATCAAACGAACAACCACATACATGACAAATTTCATTTATCTTCTCTTTAGTTGCTGAATTCTTACCTGTTTCAATCTGGGAAACAGTAGATTCACTTACTTTCAAAGCAGATGCTATTTTTTTCATTGGAATATTTTTTTCAACCCTAATGCTCTTTAAAATATTGCCAATCAATGACCTATTTATATTATTTGACACATTTCTCACCTTTGTTTCCAATGCAAATGATGGTTCATTTCCTATATATATACATCTTAAATCATAAACCAAACATTATTTTATATTTCTTATGATTAATTCTAATCGTTTATTAATATTCATTCAATATGCAATATTTAATTAAGAAAATACAACATATTTATATTATTTGATAATATATGCTTATTATCTATCATATCATCTTCAATCGAGGCACTGTGATAATCATACTTTTATTTTGGATTAGCAAACACTACTCCTCCGTATATAGATCTTAATTGATCTAACGTGTAGGATTTTGTTTACCAATCCTTTTTTGCGTATTGAAACGTATTTGTAATGCCATCAAGATTGCCTTCTTGAACAGTTATAGTGTTATCTTTTACTGCTATAACTATACCCACATGGTTGTGTCCAATAGCAAAGAACACTGCACCAGCTTTTGGCGAAGAAGATCGTTCAAATTTATCTGGATGTGCTGCCACCAATTCCTTCACACAACTGCTTCCATCACCACTAAAGCCAGGATCATAACCATATAATTCATAGAACCTTCCCCCAAGCAAACCATGTACATTGTCCATATAATCCGGCCTGTGCGTATGGATTCTTTGTCACCCAGGCTTCTAGATTATTCAAATTAGGATTTGTACCTCCTCTAAAAGTGATCCCTACATATCTCATAACATGATCAACATAAGAAGGATCCCCATAGCCGGATACATTTAACTCTTGTTTTTTATTGTCAGAAAACTGTTATGCATTGTATTTAGAATATCCACCAAAATTACGAATTGCCCATTCAATATAGCCAGAGTCACAATTATATGCCTGCAAAGCCAAATATATACGTTCTGTGTCGGATGAATCCTTTACTTTTGCTTTCTTTAAACAATCAGAAAAAGTATGTGTTCCCACTTCAATGGAATACTCAGGATCCGTAATTCCATTAGGTACTCTAGGATATTTTGTATTATACCCTGACTCACTTGCCTGCATTGGATCATTTCCTTTTCCTCCTGACTCCTGCATCATAATAGCCTGCAACAAAGAGACATAATCCTCAATATCATATTCTTTTGCATATTTTCGAATTGTATCTTCATACACAATGACTTCATCACTTAGAGAAACAATTGCACTATTTGATCCACCATCCTGTGCCAACACACTAAATGTTCCAATAAATTTTGGGTGTATCTATGTTGATGAAAACGAGAAATAAACAGTCAAAAGAGTATCACCATAAACAAGTGACACTCTTTTATTGAGAAAACTTAATTCACACATAAAATCAATAATAATTGGATTAATGTGCATCAGGAAAATCATTTTTGAATTTGCCACCATAATGATTGTTTTTATAGTTTCTAATATATAGTAATAAAATCATTACTACTAGAACAATACCACAGATGGCATACATGGTAGTTGAATTTAAATTATAGAATAAATAATAGATTACTGTTCCAACAATAATTAATAATCCTATGATCACTAAAAATGCATCCACATATTTTTTCACTTCAGACTTATTCAACTTCTTTCTCATTATCAACATACTATGATCATAATCATTCGCTTTTGACTGTAACACTGAGTTTTGTTCTTTTGCACCATCCAATTGAATTATCAATTGCTTATTACAATCATTCTACTAATTCCAAAGTTTTCATTACGCACCCATTTCTGCACTCATATAATATTTTGACTGCATATTGAATAGTTTCCAATATGTAGAATGTACCTTCATTAATTCATAATGACTACCCATTTCTTCAATGCTTCCATTCTTAAAAACAATAATGTTATCACAAAACCTTGTCGATGCCATTCTATGTGAAATAAAAATAGCCAACTTATTTTTTGATAATTCATTAAATTGTTCATAAATCTCCGACTCTGATTTTGGATCCAATGCAGCCGTTGGCTCATCCAATATGATTATCGGTGTATCTTTATAGATAGCTCGGCTAATCGCAATTTTTTGAGCAACTCCGCCTGAAGGTTCAAAACCATCTGAATCAAAATCCTTGTGTACACGTACATTCAAGCCTTTCTTGTATTTCTTTACAAATGCAGAAATCCCCAAAGAATCAAATATATCCTGAATTCGATTTTCATCACTTTTTCGCGATAAACTCACGTTTTCCTTAAGTGACATTGAAAATAATTGGAAATCCTGGAATACAGTTGAAATGAATTTTACATATTGCACATAATCATACTCTTTAATATCCACCCCATTTAATAAAATCATTCCCTCAGTGGGGTCATACAATCGACAAATTAATTTAATAAACGTAGTCTTACCCGCACCGTTTTCTCCAACCACTGCAATTTTATCTCCAGCCTTCATAAAACAATTGATGTCTTTTAAAGCCCATTTATCGCTACCACCATATTTAAATCCAACATTTCTAAATTCTAACGATTCAAAATGAGAAGGCATATTACGGTTGACCTTTCCATCATATATATCCATAGGCAAATTCATAAATTTCTCAACAGCTTCAAAATAATAACTATACTGATTTATATCATTCACACTATCGATCACTTCATCCATAGAAGTTGTAAATGTCGCAATCGCATTGATATACAGTGTAAAATTAGCGATGGATATAAATCCTTTTGATACCATAAAAACCATATATACATAAGAAACCATTCTTTGAAAAAAATCCATAAGATGCATAAAGAAATCGGATTTGTCCATAATATACATCTGATTTTTATAAAACTTCCAAAGCTTATGTAAACAATCTTTTAAAAAATCCATCAATACATATTGACCTTGATTCATTCGAATTTCCTTGCCATACTTTACATCCGAAAACACATTCATAAAATAAGACAATTCTCTTTCCTTCGGATTTTTCTCCATTTCCAATTTGGCATAGGCCTTCTTAAATCGCATCTGCGCTTTACTATTTAGAAATGCTAGGCACAAAAACACAAGCAACACTGCTTTATTCAATGAAGCTATGATCCAAATCACTGTTCCGAAAATCATCACTTTACTAATGATTTCCATCGCTCGATCTAATACAAAACTAAATCCTTGTCCATTCGCATATAAAAATTTTTCCGCATTTTGTTTCAAATTTAAAAACTCTGGATCTTCCAAACACGCATAATCCACTTTAGAAAGTTTTGTATTTAACTCCACCTGAAACTTTTCTAAAATAATACATCGCTTATAGAAAGCCGTATTCTTTAAAAAGTCACTTAAAAACTTCATTAAGAAAATCACAATTGAAAAGATAATGATATATGTAAGTAAATATGAAATTCGATTTTGCCCCATTAGTTCATCCAACAAAACCTTTGGAAAAAACATAATCAATAAAGGTGGGATCGTATTCGTTATTTGATACAAAATCAAACAAACCAAATAGCTTTTTTGTACATTCCACGCATACTTCCAAAGAAATGTTAAGCTTTTAAACATACGTATCACCTTCTTTATAAGAGATTCTAGCATAAATGTAATTTTTTTCAATATCGTATTGAATTATTTTTCATTATCTTATAAACTGTTTCATTATGTTACATTATATTCCTAATACGTCATATGCAAATAGTAAATTTTACCTAATCATGAGCATTGCATTCGCTAAAAAGTATGATATAATTCAAGTAGTACATAAAGATGTTCAATAACTGAACATGAGAAAAGAGAGGATTCCCGTCCTCAATGTCATTAAGTTAAGAAATGACGGCTTTGAGGAGAACACAAAAAATGTGCTCCTCTTTTTTTTGTGGAAAATTTGAATTTTTTTGTTGACATACAGGTTGAAATGTGTGGCCTATTATC
>OIYG01001871.1_pt1 | contig 14794 bp, 12 predicted proteins | sample 1587861 | NCBI WGS metagenome assembly OIYG01 (sample SAMN03283272) | human gut metagenome | biome: human-associated habitat; material: feces | host: Homo sapiens | place: Peru | collected 2012 | reverse complement strand
TAACATTAATGGCACAAATAGGAAGCTTTGTACCAGCAAGTTATGCAAAAATAGGAGTAGTGGACAAAATATTTACTAGAGTTGGAGCATCAGATGATCTAAGTATGGGACAAAGTACATTTATGGTTGAAATGATGGAAGTAGCAAATATTTTAAAAGAAGCTACTAATAACAGCTTAGTTATATTAGATGAAATCGGAAGAGGAACATCAACATATGACGGATTATCAATTGCATGGGCAGTTGCAAAATATATTGCAGATAAAGAAAAGTGTGGAGCAAAAACATTATTTGCAACACATTATCATGAACTAACACAATTAGAAAATGATGTAGAAGGTGTAAAAAACTATTCTGTTGCTGTAAAAGAAAAAGGAGAAGATGTAATCTTCTTAAGGAAGATCGTAAAAGGTGGAACAGATGAAAGTTATGGTATACATGTTGCAAAATTGGCAGGAGTTCCAAAAGAAGTATTAAAAAGTGCGAATGAAATTCTGAAAGGGCTAGAAAGAAAGAGCAATATAATTAATAAAACAGGTGCAACAGAAACAATCAATAAAAAGGTAGTAAGTGGACAATTAGATATGTATAACTACAAGTTAGCAGATATAGCTCATGAATTAGATAAGATAAATGTAAATGAATTAACACCGATAGATGCATTAAATATATTAGTAAAATTAAAAGAAAGTGCATCATAGCAAAGTATGGGCGGACGACTATGTCCGCCCGATTTTATATTTCAATTCTAGGTTTATAAATTTCAAGCCACATATTTACCTGACACAAATACGCCATAAGTTGAGGACCAGTCATCAATTGACCAAACCAAGGTCTAGTAAATGAATTGCCATCTGTATTTAATATATCTAATATATAATCTCTATTTAATAAATCATTTATTGGAGCATTACTATTATTCATTATTTGTGTCAACATTTCTTTAACGACTTTTAAGTATGTTGGATTATGAGTTTTAGGATATGGGCTTTTCTTTCTATTAACAATTTCATCTGGTAATAAATCTTTAACAACATATCTTAATAATCCTTTTTCTCTTCCATTTAAAGCTTTTAATTCCCATGGAACATTCCACATATACTCAACTAAACGATAATCACAAAATGGAACACGAAGTTCTAATCCATTATACATACTCATTCTGTCAGATCTATCCAGTAGTGTTTGCATAAACCAATTAATTGTTAGATAAGAAATAATTCTTTTTTCTTTTGTGTCTTTTGAGTCAGATTCTAAAAACTCAATTTCAGATATACTCTCATTGTATCTAAAATCTATATAATCTTTTAAGTTGATTTTAGAACTTATATCAGTATTTAATAAGTTCTGTCGTTCAGATATTGCTATAGACCATGGAAATGTACCACTATTTAAAGCATCTTCTCTAAAAAACCATGGATAACCAGCAAAAATTTCATCAGAACATTCACCAGATAAAGCAACAGTAGCATATTGTTTTATATTTTTACAAAATAATAACATTGAAGAATCAACATCAGCCATGCCAGGAAAATCTCTAGCAATCATTGCATCTTTTAATGTTTCAGCAAGTTCTGGAGTATCTATTACAATATTGGTATGATTTGTGTTAAAAGCCTTTTGCATAATATCAATATAATAATTATCTGAATTTGGCTGAAAATCGCTTTTAACAAAATTTTTATCATTATCAACATAGTCTATAGAAAGCGTTTTTAATGCTGGTAAATTATTTTTTTTAAAATAATTACTAGCATATGCAACAATAATACTAGAATCTAATCCACCAGAAAGCATGGCACAAAGTGGAACATCAGAAACCAATTGCCTTTGAATGGCATCATCTAATAATTGGTGAACTTTTTTACATGTATCTTCAAAATTATATGTGTGTTCTTTAGTTTGCATCTTCCAATATCTATATGTCTTAAAACCATACTTATTAAAAATACCATAATGTGAAGGTTTTATTTCATAGATATTTTTAAATACACATGTTCCAGGTGTATGCGCAGGACCAATTCCAAATAGTTCGGAAATACCTTCTTTATTTATTATAGGTTCGAAACCAGGATATTTTAATATAGCTTTAATTTCAGAAGAAAAGATAATAGTATTATTAAGTAAAGAATAATATAAAGGTTTTATACCAAAATGATCTCTTGCAAGTACTAATTCATTTTTTTTATTATTCCAAATAGCAAAACTGAAAATACCATTAAATTTATTAAAAATACTAGTTCCATATTCTACAAATGCTTTTAAAATTACCTCTGTATCGCAATAACCATTAAATTCATATCCCAAGTTAATTAAATCTTTTCTAATATCTTTAGCATTATATAATTGACCATTATAAACGATTGTATAAGTCTCATTATTATAAGTACAACTCATAGGTTGTTTACCATTTTTAGCATCTAAGATTATTAGCCTTCTATGACCTAAATTAGTATGTGAGGATGTATAAAAATCTTCTTCATCAGGACCACGATGGGCTAAACTTCTAGTCATACTTTTAATTATAAAATTATCTTTAGTGTCAAAGTTTTTTTCTAAATTTGTAAAACCTACAAAACCACACATATGTAACCTCCCATAATTAGTATATGTAAAATAAATAAAAAATCTACAAATTTGCATTATTTTTTTGTTAGTGTTAAAATTATAATAGTTATAAAAGGAGGAATTAATATGGCAGAAAAAGGAATAAAAGATGGTGATGATTTAGTAAATTTAAAAATGTTTCAAGAGAGAAAAGGAAGAATAAGTAATAATATAAATATGGCAAATAAATTACCAACAGAAGAATATAAAAATACAACAGAAAAAAATACAAGAAAGCCCAAAAAACTAAAAAGCAAACCAAGTATGAAAAAGTGGAAGGTAATAACAGCTATTGCATTAATAGGAGCAACAGCAGCAACCGCATCAATTGCAATAGCAAAAAATGAACATAAAGTAGAAGAAAATACTGTTGGATATACAGAAAAACAAAACAATGAAAATGAATCAAATATTATTTTAGAAAATCAAATAACAACTGTTGAAGGTGTAGAAAAAGATTTTGTAGATAAATACTTAAAAGCATATAATGAAAAATACAATACTGACTATAACTCAGCAAAAATGATAGTTACTTCATTAAATGAAGGAGTAGTTTATGAAACACCAAGTGGAGATCACGTAACTAGGGGAAACAACCCAACTGAAACAGAAAAAGTACTTAAAGATAATAATGGTGGTTATAGAATAGTAGAAGGTTATAACAAGGTTTATCAAATAGTGGATGATAACAACAAGGTATTAGGTACATATAACCTAGAAACAGGAGAGTTTATATATAGTGGAAATCAATTATCTGATTTAAAAAATAATAAATTTGAAAAACCAGAATTAGAAGAATTAGGAATTAATCCAAATAAAGCTAAAAAAGCTGCAGAGGTGTTAGCATCAGAAAAATCAGAAAGTTCAGATAGTATAAATAAAAGAATACAACAATATCAAATTACAAGTGATACACTAGAAAGAGAAAATGATGGTATAGAAAGATAAAAATTAAATAATAAAAAGTATTGCATTTTTAATTTAAAAGTGTTAAAATACCAATATAATAGATTTAAAAAAAACCCCGTTTTTCGGAAAGTATTTTTTAAATCTATTTTTTTATTTTAGAGAGAGTCGAGGGAGGTTTGGTTATGAATACGAAATATATATTTGTCACAGGCGGAGTTGTTTCAGGATTAGGAAAAGGAATAACAGCAGCATCTTTAGGAAGGCTTTTAAAAAATAGGGGATATAAGGTAACTATACAAAAATTTGATCCATATATAAATGTAGATCCAGGAACAATGAGCCCATATGAGCATGGAGAAGTATTTGTTACAGATGATGGTGCAGAAACAGATTTAGATTTGGGACACTATGAAAGATTTATAGATGAAAACTTAACAAAAAATTCAAGTGTAACATCAGGAAGAATTTATCAAAGTGTAATAAATAAAGAAAGAAGAGGAGACTATTTAGGAAAAACTGTTCAAGTAATACCTCATATAACAAATGAAATAAAAGAAAAAATATATAGTTTTGAAGAATCAGATATAGATGTTGTAATAACAGAACTTGGTGGAACAGTTGGTGATATTGAAAGTTTGGCTTTTTTAGAAGCTATTAGACAAGTTGGAATAGAAAAAGCTCAAGAAGATGTAATGTATATACATGTAACATTATTGCCTTTTATAAGCGGGTCAAATGAAATAAAATCAAAACCAACACAACACTCTGTTAAAGAATTACAATCTTTAGGAATAAAACCAGATATTTTAGTATGTAGAAGTGATATTCCAATACCTGAATCAATAAAAGATAAACTTGCAATGTTTTGCAATGTAAGAAAAGAAAATGTGATTGCAAATTTAACAGCAGATAATTTATATGCTGTACCATTAATGCTAGAAAATGAAGGAATAGCTGTACAAGTATGTAAACATTTAAAACTAGAAAAAATAGAACCTCATAATGAAAAATGGGACGAGATGATAGCTAATATTAGAAGGGTAAAAGATGGAGAAGTTACAATAGCTATAGTTGGAAAATATGTTAAATTAGAAGATTCATATTTATCAGTAACAGAAAGTTTACATCATGCAGGATTTGCTAACAATGTAAAAGTAAATGTTAAATACATAGACTGTGAAACAGTAACACGAGAAAATGCAGAAAATATCTTAGGAGAACTAGATGGAATTATAGTTCCAGGTGGATTTGGAAATAGAGGAATAGAGGGAAAAATAAATACAATAGAATATGCAAGAAAAAACAATGTACCATTCTTAGGAATTTGTCTTGGAATGCAAATGGCAGTTGTAGAGTATGCAAGAAATGTATTAAAATTAGCAGATGCAAATTCAGAAGAATTTGATGAAAATAGTAAAAATCAAGTTATTCATATAATGGAAGAACAAAAGGAAATAGATAACAAGGGAGGAACAATGCGACTTGGAAAATATCCATGTAAGATAAAAAAAGATACATTAGCATACAAATTATATGAAACAGAAGAAATTTCAGAAAGACATAGACATAGATTTGAATATAATAATCAATATAAAGAACAATTAGAAAAAGCTGGTATGATATGTAGTGGAACATCACCAGATGGAAAATTGGTAGAAATAGTAGAAATACCATCACATCCATACTTTATAGCATCACAATTTCATCCAGAATTTAAATCAAGACCAGATAGACCAGGACCATTATTTAAAGGCTTAGTAAAAGCAGCAAAAGAAAGATAAAATATAAAAAGAAAACCCCTGTCACAACAAAGTGACAGGGGTTGATTATTAATCAATAATTATTTCATAATCTTTTTTCATTACTTGTTGAATTTCTTTACCGGTGTCTTCACCAATATTGCGTATATTGAGAATTTCTTTAAGAGTCTTTGCTCTTAAATCACCAATTGTCTTTATCCCACTTCTTGTTAGAGCATTTTTTGCTCTAGGAGATAATGGAGTTGCTTCAATAAGAAGTAACTCAATTGATGGACTCTTTAAGTCCGAATTAATGGTAAAAGCATCTAGCTGCTTTAAATATTCAATATATGTTTGAGTTAAAAACCTATATTGACTATCTAGCCCAGCTAACATACTCAAAGCCTTTGAATAGAAAGATTTACAATCCATTTCCGAAGCATCAGCTTCGAAAAGGTTAAAAGTTTGATTCAAGGCTTGAACTAGAATCGATGGAAGTTCATGCATTGCATTTTTTAAATGTTCTAAAATGAATGTACGGTTTCCAAACATTTCTCGAATTAATGAAGAATACCGAACGCATTCATCATAATTATCTTCGTTGGCATCAATTGCTAAATTTTTTGACATAATAAAATTCTCCTTCTTTTTATTTGATTAATAATCTATAGTACGCAAGTACTAATAATATTATAACATATTTAACATAAAATATCAAAAATAAGAATAAAAATAAAAAACAAGCATATATAAATAATATATTTGCCCAAGTAATGTGAAAGTAATGTGAATTTTACTTCAAATATATTGACAACAAAAATAAATGGGTATATATTATTAGCAGACAATAAGAAAGAGTGCTAAAAAATAGAAAGACATTAAATTATAAAAAGGAGGTAATCTTATGATTAAGCCAGTAGCAGACAGAATTTTAATAAAAATGGAAGAAGGTGAAGAAACCACAAAAAGTGGAATCATATTATCAGCATCAGCAAAAGAAAAACCACAAATAGCAAAAGTAATAGCAGTAGGACCAGGTGGAAATATAGATGGAAATAATGTAGAAATGTATATAAAAGAAGGTCAAAAAGTAATAGTAAGCAAATATTCTGGAACAGAAGTAAAATATGAAGGAGAAGAATATTTGATTGTAAAACAAAATGATATTTTAGCAATAGTAGAATAAATATATTGGTGAAAAAATTGTTCACCAATAATCTAAAAGATTTAAATTTATGGAGGTAGAAAAATGTCAAAAGAAATAAAATATGGCGAAGATGCCAGAAGAAAATTACTAGATGGTGTAAATAAATTGGCAGACACTGTAAAAGTTACATTGGGACCTAAGGGAAGAAATGTAGTTTTAGATAAAAGTTTTGGAGCACCACTTATAACAAACGATGGTGTTACAATAGCAAAAGAGATAGAACTAGATGATCCATATGAAAACATGGGAGCAAGATTAGTAAAAGAAGTATCTGTAAAAACAAATGATATTGCAGGCGATGGTACAACAACAGCTACAGTATTAGCTCAAAAAATGATAAAAGAAGGAGTAAAAAATGTAGCAGCTGGTGGAGATCCAATGGCAATAAAAAGAGGAATGGATAAAGCAGTAGAAGTAGCAACTAAAGAATTAAAAGAAATAAGTTCTAAAGTAAATGGAAAAGAAGATATAGCAAGAGTTGCTTCAATATCAGCCAACAATTTAGAAATAGGAACATTAATAGCAGATGCAATGGAAAAAGTCTCTAAAGATGGTGTTATAACAATAGAAGAATCAAAAACTTCAACAACAGATGTAAATGTGGTAGAAGGAATGCAATTTGATAAAGGATATGTTTCACCATATATGGTAACAGATACTGAAAAAATGGAAGCAGTATTAGACAATCCATATATATTAATTACAGATAAAAAAATAAGTAATATTCAAGAAATATTACCATTATTAGAATCATTAATGCAAAATTCAGGAAAGCTATTAATAATAGCAGATGATATAGAAGGAGAAGTATTATCAACATTACTAGTAAATAAATTAAGAGGTGTATTAAATGTAGTTGCAGTAAAAGCTCCTGGATATGGAGATAAGAGAAAAGCAATGTTAGAAGATATAGCAATATTAACAGGAGGAGAAGTAATAACTTCAGATTTAGGGTTAGACTTAAAAGATACAACATTAGAACAATTAGGAAGAGCAAGACAAGTAAAAGTACAAAAGGAAAACACAATTATAGTAGATGGTTCAGGAGATAAAGAAAAAATATCAGAAAGGGTAAAACAAATAAGAACAGCATTAGAAGAAACACAAAGTGACTATGAAAAAGAAAATCTACAAGAAAGACTAGCAAAAATTGCAGGAGGAGTAGCAGTAATAGAAGTAGGAGCAGCAACAGAAGTTGAAATGAAAGAAAAGAAACTAAGAATAGAAGATGCACTATCTGCAACAAAAGCGGCAGTAGAAGAAGGCATAGTTGCAGGTGGAGGAACTGCATATATAAATATTCTTCCTAAAGTAGAAAACTTAGTAAAAGAATTAAAAGATGATGAGAAACTAGGAGCAAAAATAGTTTGTAGTGCATTGCAAGAACCAGTAAAACAAATAGCAAAAAATGCAGGACTAGAACCAGCAGTAATATTAGAAAAAGTAAAAGCAAGCAGTGAGGGATTTGGATTTGATGCAGCAAAAGAAGAATATGTAGACATGAAAAAAGTTGGAATAGTAGATCCAACAAAGGTAACAAGAAGTGCATTACAAAATGCTGAAAGTATAGCATCTATGATATTAACAACAGAAAGCGTAGTAACAGACAAAAAAGAAGAAAAATGTAATTGCGGAGGACATGAAGAAATGCCATCAGGAATGGAAGGAATGTATTAAACTAAAAATAATAAAAAATAGAAAAGCGGACTTTAGTCCGCTTTTTTATGTGTTAATTAACAACCACATCCGTTGTTACATCCACCGCCACAACAGCAGCAAAGTATGATTATTAATATTATTATCCAGCAGCAATCTCCGCCAAAACCGAAACCGCCACATCCGCATCCTCTATTTTCTGGCATTGTAAATTCCCCCCTTTCAAATAAAAGCTAACTTTTTTGTTTTAGGGTAATTAGTTATTGCAGCAGCATCTATTACCGCATCCGCAACAGAAAAGTAGTACGAAAAGAATAATGAACCATAAAAACTCACTATTACAACCACAACAATTTCCCATTAAACAGACCTCCCTATGTGAAATTTGATTCTTGTTCTTTTGTATATGTTATATAGTATTCAATTAACAAAAAAATGGTTACACAGATAAATTACAATTTCTTAAAAAAATAGGTACACAAATCATTAATTAAATGATATAATTCGACTAGAATAATTTAGATATAAAAAAGGGAGCAAAAAATGGGAAATATAGTATTATTAGATGATTTAACAATAAATAAAATAGCAGCAGGTGAAGTTATAGAAAGACCAGCATCTGTAGTTAAAGAAATGGTAGAAAATGCAATAGATGCGGGGGCAACAAATATTAATGTAGAAATAAAAAATGGTGGAATTTCTTATATTCGTATATCTGATAATGGAAAAGGTATACAAAAAGATGATATGGAGATAGCATTTGAAAGACATGCAACTAGTAAAATAAGACAAGCAAGTGATTTAGATGTTGTAAAATCTATGGGGTTTAGAGGAGAGGCTTTAGCAAGTATTGCAGCAATTGCTCATGTGGAGATGATTTCAAAAACAGATGAACAAGATATAGGAAACAAAATTGTAGTTGAAGCAGGAAAAACCTTAGAATTTGAAGAAGCAGCATGTAGTACAGGAACTACAATAACAGTAACTAATCTGTTCTTTAATACACCAGTAAGATATAAATTCTTAAAAAAAGATTTTACAGAAGCAGGATATATTGAAGATGTTATATCAAGAACAGCATTAGTAAATCCTAATATAGCAATTAAATTAGTTAGTTCTGGAAAAACAGTTATACAAACAAATGGAAACGGAAAATTACAAGATGTTATTTACAGTATATATGGAAAAGATATAGCAAGTGCAGTATTAGATGTAGATTATCAATATGAAGGAATGCAAGTAAAAGGTGTTGTTGGAAAACCAGAAATAGCAAGAAGCAATAGAAGTAATCAAATATTTTTTGTAAATAAAAGATATATAAAGGATAAAGTATTAACAGGAGCAACAGAAAAAGCTTTTAAAGGTATGATTCCAATAGGAAAGTTTGGATTTGTAATATTGGATATAGAAATGGAACCAACAAAGGTTGATGTTAATGTACACCCAGCCAAGTTGGAGGTTAGATTTGAAGAAGAGAGCAAAGTTTTTAAAGCTATTTATCATGCAATACAAGATACATTATTAAAGGCTGAATTAATAGCATCACCAGAAAGAGAAATAGAAGATAAAAAAGAAGTGGTAGAAGAAGTAAAACATAGTAATATGTTTAGTAATCTATTCAAAAAAAATGCATCTATAGAACATACAGAATCTAATAATAAAAACATAATAGAGGAAATGTATAATCAAAAAATCAATAAAGAAGCTAATGAAGATGAAGAACAAAAAACGCAAATCATTAATACAGAAGAAATAAGGAACCATATAAAAGATGAAGAAAAAAATATAGAAGAAACATCAGAAAAAAATGTATCATCAACAGTAGAAAATGCAGAAACATCAATAGGTAATATATTAACAGACTTAGCAAAGATGAAAGCAGATTTGAATGAACAACCTAACATCACAGTTGATTTACCAAAAGATAATGTACAAACAAATCAAAAAGTAGAAGAACTAAATAATTTAAATATTCCTCAAAGTTTTGAAGCAATGTATGAAAAAACTTTTGGAGAAATGTCTCCAAGCAAAAAAGAACAAATAGCTGAAGAAAAAAAAGAAATAGATGCTTATGATATAATAAGTGATGACAACAAAATATCAGTATTCGAAGAAAATGCAGAGTATAATAAAGATAATGAAGAAACAGTAGCAAAACCAGATTATAAGATAGTAGGAATAGCATTTAGAACATACATAATAATAGAAATTAAGGATGAAATGTATATTATAGACCAACATGCTGCACATGAAAGAATTATGTATGAAAAGATTAAGAAAAACTATTATTCAGATACAGAAAAAGAATCACAAATGTTATTATTGCCAGATGTAATAACATTAACACATAAAGAAATGGACATAGCAAGAGACAATATGGAAATTTTCAATAAGGCTGGATTTGAAGTAGAAGAATTCGGAGAAAACACGATAAAATTAAATGGTGTACCTCCAATATGCTATGATTTGGATACAAAAGAATTGTTCTTAGAGACTTTAGATGAAATAAATACAGTAGCAAGAACAGCAAAACAAGAAATAGAAGAAAGATTTATTTCAACAGTTGCATGTAAATCAGCAGTAAAAGCACATATGGCATTAGATAATCAGGAAGTAGAAAAATTACTAGATGAATTATTAAAATTACCAAATCCATTTACTTGCCCACATGGAAGACCAACAGCAATAAAAATGGACTTAAAAGATATTGAAAAGAAATTTGCTCGTAGAAAATAAAAATACAGAAGGGAAAAACAAATATATGGAGAAACCTAAAGTAATTGTAATTTGTGGACCAACGGCATCAGGAAAAACAGCCTTGTCTATTGAATTAGCTAAAAAAATCAATGGAGAAATTGTTTCAGCAGATTCTATGCAAATATATAAAGACATGAATATCGGAAGCGCAAAAGTTACAAATGAAGAAATGCAAGGAATAAAACATTATATGATAGATTACGTTTCGCCAGATGAAAGATTTAGCGTTGCAGACTATAAAACGAATGCAAAAAATGCAATAGAAGAAATAATAAAAAAAGGTAAAACTCCTATTGTTGTTGGCGGTACAGGTTTATACATAGATGCTTTAATATACGAAATTGAATATAAAGATATAAAGATAGATGAAAACTATAGAAAAGAACTACAAGAAATAGAAAAAAATCAAGGATTAGAAGTTTTATATAAAAAAGCATTAGAAATAGATCCAAAAGCAATGGAAAAAATTAGTCAGAATGATTCTAAAAGAATTATGAGGGTTTTAGAAATATATAAGGCAACTGGAAAAAATAAAACTGAACAAGAAGCGGAATCTAGATTAAAGGAAATACCATATGATTATAAAGTATTTGCACTTACAATGAATAGAGAAAAACTTTATGAAAGAATTAACAAAAGAGTAGATATAATGATAGAAAATGGACTAATAGATGAAGTGAAAAATTTGCTTGAAAAATATAGTGAATTTCCAACTGCAATGCAAGGATTAGGATATAAAGAAGTAAGAGACTATCTTCAAGAAAAAATCACTAAAGATGAAATGATAGAAAAGATTAAGCAAGAATCTAGAAGATATGCCAAAAGACAATTAACTTGGTTCAGAAAAAATAAACAAACAATATGGTTAAATTCATTAGAAAAAATAGATGATAATATAAATATTATTTTGGAGGCAAGTAATATTGAACAATAATAAAGTAAAGAAACAAAAAAATAAAATTAATATAAAGGTTATATTTTTTGCTATAGTTATTATAATATTTTTAATTTGTTTATTATATAATGTGGTATCACTATTTATAAATCCATCTGATACGTTCATGATAGAAAATGGAAAGATATCTTCATCAGATGAAGCAGAAGGATATATAATAAGAGATGAAAAATTGTTTCAAGGAGAAAACTATAAAAATGGAATATCTCAAATAAAAACAGAAGGACAAAGAGTAGCAAAAGGAGATCCAATATTCAGATATTATAGTAATAATGAACAAAATCTAGTAAAGAAAATATCAGAATTAGACTCACAAATTCAAGAAGCAATGGAAGAAGGAAATAATATATATTCAAGTGACATTGCAGTATTAGAAAAACAAATAGAAGATAATATACAGCTAATAGCGAATACTAATAACATGAGTGAAATAACTGAATATAAAAAGAATATTAATTCTGCATTAACAAAAAAAGCAAAGCTAGTTGGAGATCTAAGTCCTTCAGGTTCTTATATAAAGAAATTAATTTCTCAAAGAACAAAGTATGAGGAAAAACTAAATTCTGGTTCTGAATATATAAAATCAACTGTAAGTGGAACAGTGTCTTATAAAATTGATGGATTAGAAGAAATATTAACACCAGATAGCTTAGAAAACTTAACAGAAGATTATTTAAAAAGTTTAAATTTAAAAACAGGAGAAATTGTTCCTACAAGTGAAGAAAAGGGAAAAATAGTAAACAATTTTTATTGCTATTTAGCAACAGTTATAAGTTCAGAAGAAGCAAATAATGCACAAATTAATGATAATGTAAAGCTAAAATTATCAACAGGCGATGAAGTGAAAGCTAGTGTAGAATATATATCAGAACAAGATAATGGAAAAAGATTAATAGTATTTAAAACAACTAAATGTGTAGATAAACTAATTGATTATAGAAAAATTTCATTTGATATAATATGGTGGAGTGCTGACGGATTAAAAGTTCCAAATACTTCTATACTAAAAGAAGAGGATAAAACATATATAATAAGAAAAAGAGTAGGTTACTCAGATAAAATACCAGTAAAAGTATTAAAAGAGAGCAAAAATTACAGTATTATAGAAAATTATACAAGTTTAGAACTTAAAGAATTAGGATATACAGCAGAAGAAATAAATAATGCTAAAACAATAGGATTATATGACGAAATACTACTAAATGCTACAAAATAATATTACAACAATATTACAACGATATTAAGAATTAATTACAATAAATAAAAAGTATTGACAACAAGTTAAAAAAGTAAGATACTAATAACAGTTATAAAATACTAAGGAGAATTTTAGGAGGTTTAGTGATGGCTGGAGCTATAGTAAATAAGATTTGGCAAGCAATGGGATTAAATACACAAGATGAAGAAGAAGAATATTATGATGATGACGAAGTAATGGAGGAAGAAGAACAACAACCAGAAGAAAATGGTGGTTTCTTTAATAATATAAAAAGAAATAGAGTAGTAAACATGCCACAAACCCAAGTTAGAATGGTTATTTCGCAACCAACTAGCTTTGAACAAGCAGAAGAAATTTGTAATTATTTAAAAAATAGAAAATCAGTAATAGTTAATTTAGAATATGTAAATAAAGATGTAGCAAGAAGAATAGTTGATGTTATGAGTGGAGCTGTTCAAGCATTAGATGGACATATCCAAAAAGTATCTAATTCTATATTCTTAATTGCACCAACATATTATGAAATTTCAACAGAAATGGCTAGAGATGAAATAAAAAATAAACTTTCAGTTTCATGGTTGAAAAATGGATAAAATTATATTATAATAAGGGCGGACAACATAGCTGTCCGTCTATTTTTTAAGATAAGGGAAGGAATGGTATTATATGATAACACCACTAGATATTGAAAATAAGAAATTTGCTAAACAAATGGTAAATGGATATAGTGTAGATGAAGTAGATGATTTTCTAGATGACTTAACAGTAGAATACGAAAAATTATTTAAAGAAAATTCAGAATATAAAGCTAAAATCGAAAAATTAGAAAGTGATATGGAACATTATAAAACAATAGAAGCAACATTACAATCAACATTACTTATGGCACAATCAACAGCAGAAGAAGTTAAAGAAGTTGCAAATAAACAAGCAGAACAAATATTAAACGAAGCAAAAGCAAATGCTAAAAAAGAAGTAGATTCTTTAGAAAATGAAATAAGCTTAAAAAAACACGAATTAGATGATGCAAAAAAAGAATTTGATGTTTATAAAGCAAAAATGGAATCATTATTAATATCACAATTAGAATTATTAAAAGATGTAAATAAAGATTAATATATAGTGGATGCCTTTGATGTGTATACTGAATATCAAAATCGGAGTATGGGCGGACGACTCTGTCCGCCCGTTACCGTATAGGAATACTTAAAAATAAATAAAGGGAGAAAACAAAAGATGAATAAAATGCTTGAAAACGTTGATACTGTATATATATACCACAACATATCTTACAAAAGAGCTAAAAAAGGCAAAGAAAAATGCCTGTATAAAAGATATATATAAAACAGACCAATTATTAATATAATGGTCTGTTTTTTGTATGCAAAATGTAATTTATATAAATATTTTAAATAAAAAAAGAAAGGAAGAAAAAGAATGAAACAAAAATTAAAAAATACCCAAAAAGGTATCACATTAGTAGCACTAGTAATAACAATAATAGTATTACTAATCTTAGCAATGGTAAGCATAAAAATAGTAATGGATGGAGGATTAACAACAAAAGCATCAGATGCTACAGAACAACACACGATAGCAGCAGAAAAAGAAGCGATAACAACAGGATATGCAGCATATCAGATAGAATTAGCACAAAAAGGAACAGCAGATCTAAATGTAAAAGGAGAAACAAAAGTAACTCCAAAAGGAGAAGATTGGAGCGTAACATTTACAAAAACAAATAA
>OIYG01001865.1_pt1 | contig 14809 bp, 15 predicted proteins | sample 1587861 | NCBI WGS metagenome assembly OIYG01 (sample SAMN03283272) | human gut metagenome | biome: human-associated habitat; material: feces | host: Homo sapiens | place: Peru | collected 2012 | reverse complement strand
TATGATTATCTTCTATTCCTATACTTTTTAAATAATCAATATATAATTCAAATAAAGTTGATTTTCCACATCTTCTTATTCCTGTTATAACCTTTATTAAATCTTTATCTTTCCATTTTTTTAATTTTTCCAAATATTCTTTTCTTTCTATCATATTCTCGCCTCCATAATCATTATACTATATTTTTTGCAAATTTGCAATAGAATGCACTTTTCTGTCGTTTTCTATAATTATTTGCATTGCAATTAATTTTTATTCCTTAAGTCTTTCAAAATTTTTATTAAATAAATTAGTTCTAACTTTAGCAAAGGGTGTCCCTTTTTGTCCCATTTGCCCAATTAGGGACTGTCCCTAATTGGGTGAATTCAAAGAATAAAATTTGCAAAAAATGAAATAATAATATTAATTGTATGCAAAACGTTTACAAATGCATACAATTATATTATAATATAGTTAATATAGATATATTATACAGATAGGAGTTGGTAAAAATGTCAACAGTGAGAATAAATGATAATATAAAAAAAGAGGTTATGCCCATTTTAGACGATTTGGGATTATCTTTAAGTGAAGCAATAAATATATTTTTGCATCAAATTAAATTAAATAATGGAATACCTTTTACCTTAAAAAGAAGAGAAATAATAGAGTTAAATGATGGACATGGATCTTATGTATGCGAGTATGGACATCTACATGATTACAGCAAATTAAATGTTAATGAAATGCTAAAAGATATTGATGAAAAAACATACAATAATGTAGAGGAATTGAAAAAAACATTGGAGGAAGAATAATATACTATGTATAAAATCGAAATAACAAATAAATTTAAACAAAGTATGAAAAAAGCAAGAAAAAGACGGTATAAATATTAATTTAATATATGATGTTATTAATACCTTAGCCCAAGGAGATATCCTCGCAGAAAAATATAAGAATCATCCACTCAAGGGAAATTTAAAAGGCTTTTACGATTGTCATGTTCTTCCAGATTTAGTTCTAATATACAAAATCGAAAAAGAAAAGTTAATTTTACTACTATTTGATATTGAATCACATTCAAATTTATTTTAAAAGGTGTCCTTTTTTGTCCAAATTGCTCAGTTAGGGACTGTCCCTAATTGGGCAATTTGGACATTTGGGGACTGTCCCTAATTGGGCATAAAGTAAAAGAGGCATATATGCCTCTTTCTTTATTTATATTATTAAAATTCTAGCCACCTGTTACTGCATCAACCTGGAATTGTAAATCGAAGTTTAAGTATGTACCAGAAGAAGACGTAAAGCAGTCAATATCTTGTCCTTCTAGCCACATATATATTCTCATTTTTGTAACACCTGGTTTTAATGTTATAAGTTTTTTTCTATCTGCATTAGTTGCATTTGTTACTATATTAGGTGTTACTGCTTGAAAGGTTGTAGGGAAATTTGCATTAGTTGCATTATAGAAGAATGTATTTTGTTTCTCATCAAATGCTGCCTTTATTCCGCTATATGGAAGTGGAACTTTCTTCGTTTCCCCTACTAAATCTGCTCTATCATAATGTACTACATCCATTGGTTTCTCAGGTACTGCATTTTCTACGGCTGATATTCGAGCTTGTTTAGCATTTGAACCATCACCATTATCTATATGTTGATCTGCATTTGGTTCCCATAAAACAAATTCAGAAGTACCATCAGCATATGTCCATCCTTGTGCAGTAAGCTTGTCAGCTGTTGGAGCATTATTGAATACCATAAACGCTATTCTAGCAGAATTTTGAAGTCCCTTATCTTTTTGATATTCAGTATTCGAATCTGCAGTTGCTCTTGTTTCATCCCAAGATACTTTAGAATTAGGTGTCAAGTATAGGTCTTTAGCCCCAGTAGATTGTAAATTTAAAAATACATCAAATGTTATATATTTTCCTTGTGTTCCGTGCGCATCCGTCTCAGCGGTTGCAATCATTTTATGATAACCTCTGTTTTCCCCTGTTGTTTCTTCTACATTAGTGATTCCAAACATTGAAAGTTTGCTATTTACAACATTTGCAGATGATGCCCCCGATGAAACCGGCTTTAATGTTGCAGGTAATTGGTTAACGGCTCCTGTATATGTTGCCCCTGCACCTGTTATATCTTCGTTTGTTATAGTACTTTTCCATCCATCTGCATCTATTGAAATTTGAAGACCTTCTACGGTTTCTACCTTTACATTAATTGTTGAAATTGTTGCAGTATTGACAGATATAAACCATGCATATGTTGAGCTAATTAGCAATACTGCTGCTAATAATAAAAGTAATAGTGAAACTTTTAAATTTGATTTCTTTTGTTTTTTTGTTGTTTTCATTTTTACACTCCTTTAAATTTTTATTTTATAAATATATATTAACACCCGTTTTAGGTAGTGTCAACATTTGTTGAATAATGTAATAAAACTGTAATTTTGTTTTTCTTTTGTAATGTTTTTGTAATGTTTTAAACTCCCGTTGCAGTATCAACTTGGAATTGTAAGTCAAAGTTTAAATATGTACCAGATGCACCTGTAAAGCAGTCAACGTCCTGTCCTTCTAACCACATATAAATTCTCATTTTAGTAACCCCTGGCTTTAGCGTTATTAGTTTTTTCTTCTCTGTATTTGCTGCATTTGTTATAATATTAGGTGTCACTGCTCCAAGTTTCGCAGCATAATTAGCTGTTGCTGCTTTATAGAAAAATACATTATCAGCCTGTGCAATATTTGCTTTAATACCACTATATGGTAATGGTATTTTTTTAGTAGCTCCTTCTAGGTCTGTCCTATCGTAATGAGGTACATCATATGGTTTTTCACCTGCTGCATTCTCTATCGCTGCCGTAGTATGTTGATCAACATTAGGCTCCCATAGGAAAAATTGGCTTGTTCCTTCTGCATATGTCCAGCCTTGTGCTGTTGCTGCATCTGCTGCTGCTGCATTATTCATTACTAAAAACGAAACTCTTGTTGCATTTTGCAATCCTTTATCTGTTTGGTATGCGGAGTTTGTATCATTTTTTGCTCTTTCCTCATCCCACTTTACTCCCGAGCTTCCTGTTAAATATAAATCTCTAGCCGAACTTGATTGTAAATTAAAGAATACATCAAATGTTATATACTGCCCTGTTTCTCCCATTACATCTGTTGCTTTTTCTGCAACTATTACTTTACGTCCAACATCATCTGCATTTGTGCTTGTTGTATCCATTGCATTAACAGTATACATATCCTGCTTACTATTGGTTATGTATCCTGCTCCAGCAGAAGAAACTGGTTTTAATATTGAAGGCAATTGGTTAACTGCACCACTATATGTTGCTCCTGCTCCTAATATGTCTTCATTTGTAATTGTAGATTTCCAGTTAGTAGCATCAACAGAAATTTGTAGTCCTTCTACTGTTTCAATCTTAACATTTAATGTAGATACTTTAGCAGTATTATTTGAAATAAACCATGCATATGTTGATCCTATCAATATTACCGCTACAATTAATAGTATTAATAATATTGCTCTTAGGCTTCTTTTCTTCTCCCTTTTTACTGTTTGCATTTCTTTTTCCCCTCTCTTTAAAATTAACTCTATATGAATTTATATTAACATAGCCATTTTTAAGTGTCAACATTTGTTGAATAATGTAATATAATTGTAATCTTTGTGCTTTTTTTGTAACATTTGTGTAATATTTTAAGTTTATTTTTGCACGTGTTCTTCATTTATTTCTAAGTGCATTTTCATTTCTCCACCTATTATATCATTTATACAGTCTGGGTCGTCTCCTTCTACCCATACTACTATTGTATATCTATCTACATCGTTTGGATAAAAATTTTCTCTTGGTTCTATGTATACATATTGATCTGAATAAAATGGTATTGTATCTGGCTCTGGTTCTCCATTTGAATTTCTTTTTGCATAAATCTTCTTTTCTCCATTTCTAAATACCATTATTCTTACAGCTTCGTCTGCATCTCTAATTACATCATCTATTACTAATTCTGCCCAATATGTTAAATTCTCGTTTCCATTGTTTTCTATAAAAAATGTATATGCAATGTAATTATTTCCATTGTGAGCTCCCTCTGCTTCTGTATCTATATTATCTGGTATCCATCTTATAGATATATTGTCCATGAACTCTAGTTTGCCAGCCTCTAATATTCTTCTAAATTCTTTTACTGTTGAATTATCATATATTACTATACCACTTTTTTTGGCAAAGTTTTGGTCTAATGATATTGTAAATGGTCCTTGTCCATATACTACTTTTAATAAGAAGAATATTACTATTAAAAATACAGTACTTATTAATAAACCTAGTTTTAAAACTTTTATTCTGCTTTCTCTTTTGTTTATTTTTTCTGAGTTTAATTTGATTTTTTCCTTTGACATTTTTTATTTTCCTCTCCGTATTGCCTATTAAAGGCTTATACATTTAATTTAACATTTTTTGGTATTGATTTAATTTTCTTTATATGTTATTATCTATTTAGATTTAGATAAGATTCGAGGTGAACTTATGAAGAAAAATTATAGAAAGTTAATTCTTGTATTAGCAATTATTGCTCTTTGTGTATCTGCAATTTCAATTTCCGATGTTTATGCTAAGTATGTTGCTTCTGCCAACGGAGCAGTAGATATTTCTATTGCTAGATGGGATATTAAGTTAAATACTTTGGCCATAAAAAACGGTACAGACATCTCTGCTGAATTAACTCCTGTATTTGATACTAATGCAAATCTTGCTGCTAATAAACTTGCTCCTGGTGCTACTGGCTATTTTGATTTAGCACTTGATTACACAAATGTTGATGTTGGTTTTGATTATAACATTAAAATAAACAATACTGATGATGCTATTGGTTCAACTACAAGTAACCTTGCAGATTTTAAAGTTACAGGTTATTCTATAGATGGTGGTACAACTACAACACTTAATTCTGGTACTACAAATACAAAGCCAACTGTTATAACAGGAACTATTCCTTATGCAAGCACAGGTACAAAAACTAAAACTATTAGAGTTTTTATTAAATGGGTAGATGATGCCGCATCTGGTGCTACTATGACTGATGCTCAAGATTCCGAATTTACTTGGGATGAAGCAAACAGACAAATAAAGTTAAAAATTGATGCTACATTTGAGCAAAAAGTTTAATACTTATTTAAGAAGTTATATTTACATATAGCTTCTTTTTTATGTATTTACTTGTTTTGCTCCTAATTCTATTTCTAAATGTACGCATGGTGTGTCTGGATGTTCTGTAATAAATTGATATGCACTTGTGCCATATTGTGTATCTAGCTCGTCTTTTCCTGTTACTTCTGATTCGTATTCCCATTCTAGTTTTATTGTTACTGTTGCTGTACCAGTATGCGCTGGTAACTGTGTTGTACTTAGTGTTACTGTTGTTTTAAAGGGAAAGTCGTTTTGTAATTTGTTATACAACATTTCTGGTGTTGTTGTTGCATCTACTTGATATACTTGCCCCAATATTTCTACTTTTCTTACAGCAAAACTGAGCTCTGCATTTGTATCTCCATTGTTGTTTACTGTTATTTGATGTGTATATGTTGTCATACCTGGATATATTTTTTCAACATCTAATATAATATTTTGCGTTTCTCTTATTCCGTCAGAAATATATGCAATATCCCATGCTTCTATTTTAGCGGAAAGTGATGTGCTTACTTTAGTATTATATATAAACCAAGCATATGAGTTAAACATAAGCAAAACTATTAATAATATTAAGTTACTAATTTTTACCTTTTTCTTAATTACATAAAAAACTTTCTTTAAACTCATTTTTTATCCCTTATTATCATTTGATTTTTTCTTTGTACTTGTCTTTTGTGTTTTTGTGTTTTTCTTTGTTGTTTTTTTAGGTTTTATTTCTTCTTCGTATTCTTCTACTTCTACTAAGCCTTTAAGTTTTAATATTGTCCAAAATATTAAAACTACTATAGGCACAAATATTCCGAAAAATACCACATAAACATTGCTTAATATTTTAGATATAAAGCTTAATATCCATATTTTATAAACTACTTTGCCAAATACTTGATTTTGATGTACAAGTGGATCTTCTAATATATTTGCAATTCCTTTTGTGTGGAATATATATTCTCCATTTTCATAATCTATTTTAATTACCTGGTGTGTAACTATTTTTTGATTAAATGTGCTTTCTTGTCCTATATATGCTATGTCATCCCCCACTTTAATATTTTGTGGTTCTATGCTTTTAACAACAAGTACATCTCCTATATTATATTTTGGAATCATACTTTCTGAAATAATATTAAATACCCTTACTCCACCTAATGCTATAGCATTATTACTAGCTCTTTGTAATATTACAACAAATAGTACTGAGGCTACTATTAGGAATAATATTACATAAACTATATTATTTATTAATTTCAAAACAGGGTTTTCTGTTATTCTTTTAAACATCTTTTGAGTTTCTCCTTATATTTTCTCTAAATATTTTTCAATTTGTTTCTTAAATACTTTTTGTATTTGTCCTAGTGTTGCTATATTTTTATTTCTAATAACTAAGTATCTATCTGCAACTAAATCTTTAACTTCACTTTCTGTTAAATTAGCATTTAGGCTTACTATTCTATCTATCATTTGATTTAATACCTGTTCTTTGACTTCTTTTTGCATTGTTTCTTCTGCATTATCTCTATCTAAGGAATTAAGAATTAAATAATTTAGTAAAAATGTTTCATCTGCTAATCTTTTTAATTCCTCATTATCTGAATAGTCTTGTTTTTCGCTTATATGTTTTGCATTGTCATCTATGTTTGTTTGTATATAGTTCCATAATTTAACCGCATATTGAAAGTTTACATTTTTTAGAATTAGGTTTGTCTTTTTTATTGGTGAAGTTACTAATGCAATGTGTTTTTTTTCTATCAATTTATACGTTTCTGACCCCATTACCATTAATAATTTTTCTTCTAGTCTCTGTATTCTTTCTAAAGGTGTTTCTCCCTTTTTTCGTTTGTTTCCATCGTCTAATTTAGTAGTTAAATTTACTGTTATACTTACATTTTCATTTAATAGTTTTGCATTACCTGTATATGAAAATCTTTTGTTGTTTTTTTCAAATAGTTTTAATCTTTCTTCTATCATTTTTTTCTTTCTCATCATGTAAAATTTCATATGTTGTATTAAGGTATAAATAAAACGATTCTCGTATGTGTCATAACTTTCTTCTTTATTGATATTTAGTATTTTAGATGGTTTAACATCTCCTGTTTTTGGGTCTACATCTTGTATTAAGTTTGTATGTTTTGCTAAGTGCTTTATACTTTCTACAGTAACCTTTCTTGCTAGCTCTATTTTTACTATTTCTTCTTCATTTATGATAAATCTATTTGGATTACGAAATATGTTATCTATGTATGGTATTGTTGTTTCCATTAAGTCTATCCATTCTGTATCTTCTATAATTTTTTCATATTCTGTTTGCAAATCCATTTTTGATGCTGTTCTTTTTTGAAATGTATCTATTGTTCCAGGATTTGTTCTTTCATATAAATTATATATTTCTAAATCGCTCATTTGTTTACCTTTCTGTGAGTAATGCCCACTTTTAGTTTAATGAAATTATGTTAGTTTTTTAAGTCTTGTTAAGTATTCTATACATTCTTTCATTTTGTCTTTTCCAAATGTTTTATTTAAAAAGTCTATGTATGGGTCTATTTCGTCTCTTATGTATGATATATTTAATTGTTCAAATTTTCTTAATACTTTTCTTGCTAAAAAGTAGTCTATGCCTTCTACTTCGTCTCCGCCACAACCTACAAATACTGGTACAAATTTCTTCATTTGCGCAACAATACGGTTACCAAAAGCTATTCTGAAGTGTTGTATAACATAGTTATCCATTATTTCTATTTTATCCAATGTATCTTTGCTTACAGCATTGTCTATCATTGCTTGTGCAAATAATTGGTCTAAATATGTATAATTTACATCCATTGGGTCTGTGTCTATTGGGTCAAATGGTTGTCCTTTATCATTTATATCTATAGGCATTGCTCTATCGTAAACCTTATCTGTTACCATAAATGTAGAGTCGTCGTTGTTGATTGTTCCTATATACCATAGGTTTGGTGGTATTTGTAGTTTTCCACCTTTTAATTTTTTAGGGTCACTTTTCCAGCTATTTGGAACAAGTTCTACTATCCATTCGTCTTTATTTGGCATTTCTAGGATAGATAACATCTCGGCAAAATAGTATTCCACACGAGAGATGTTCATTTCGTCTAGGATTATTGTATAAATATCGTTTGTATATCCTGCCATATACATTTCTTTTAATACTTCTGTTTCGTTGAATTTTTTAGTAAACTCGTTGAAGTACCCAAATAGTTCTGTTCTATCTCTCCAAGATGGTTGAACTGATGCAACACATGAATCATGTTTCAAAAACTTTCCCCAGGCATATGCCAAAGATGTTTTACCAGTACCAGATATACCTTGTAGAATAACTAATTTGGTAGAAGCTAATGAAGATACAAATAATCTCATCATGTGTGTTGTATAATACAATCTTAGCCTTGACGCTGCAAAATTTCTAAATGCTTCGCAAAATTCAGGTAATGTAAATGAATTTCCATAATCTTTAATTTTATAGTTTGCAAATTCCTCATCAATTTCGTTAAGTTTAGCAAATCTGATTCCATCATTAGCAAGATCTTCTTCTGATTGTTCAGCACCGCCTTCTGGCAAAGGCTCTAAATTAGATTCTGTTGGTTTTAAACCAAGTTGTGAAACCTTCATTGCTAATATTTCGTCTTTTTCTTTCATTAGATTCACTACTTTATTATTTAAGTGGGCAACTTCATCCAATAGTTCTTCTTGTTTAACTACTTTTGCTCTAAATCTTAAATATTTTTTTATTAAAAAGAATATTAATGCAAATCCCATACCAACAACAACTACTACCGCAATTACTGCTAGTACAACAAGTACCCATTCTGCCATTGAAAAATCGTTCTTGTAATGGTCTATTATTTTTGCATATCCTGGTATGTTAAATAATTGCCCTATTCCTTTTCCAATTCCTCCAAGTATTGTAATTAATCCCGCAAAGAATTGTGCTAAAAATTCATATAAAAATCTTGTATATGTTCCCATATTTCATTTCATTCCTTTATTTAAATTTCTATTATGTTTTGCAATCTTTTTTTTCTTGTTATTTCTTCATAATAAGGAGCATCTTTATTTATTAAAATATATTTAAACATTTTTAATTTTTCTAATTCTGCTCTATCTGTGTCTATTGTTTCATCTGCTATAAGTGCTATTTTATACCCACTTCTTAGCATTTCATAAGCATCATCTCTATATTTTAAAAATGTTTCGTGTCTTATTTTAATACTTAATTTGTCCTGCAATGCTGAATTGTCTATAATATTTAGTAGTCTTGTTATTTTTTGTTTTTTTTCAAATAATGAATCCGCAAATTCAACTATATATTGTTTTTTAAAGTTTCCTTTTATTATGTCTTTTATTATTTGTGCACTTATCATATTATACTCTACAAATAACTTGTCTTCACTTGTTGTTCCAGTATTAAATGCTCGTTCTATTGCTGTAGCGCTAAATATTGTAGAAAATTTCATATGATATTTTAAACTTACTCTTTGTACCTCATTTGTGCTATTGTAATCTGTTAATTTTAAAGAAAAAACTTTACTATCAAATTTTTTTAAATATTCTTCTTTTTTCTTTATATCATCTTCTATTAAATCCTTTAATAATTTTCTAAATTTTTCATCTTCTTTTTTTAATATTTTAACTCTTAGTCTGCATATGTTTTTTACTAAATAATCTATTGTTTTATATGGTGTAACTTTGTCTATATACAATACATATATAAAAAACATTTCCATATTTTCTATTAGTAATTGTTTTGATTTATTATCTACTATTAATCTTTTTTTCTTTTCTTTTAAACTTTCTAATATTTCTTTTCTTAATGTTCTATGGTTTCCGCGTTCGTTTACATTATAGTATCTAACATCTATGTATGTTTTTATGTAGCTGTCACATATTTGTTTATTAAATTTTCTTTCAAAAACTAACTTTAAATATTTAGTTATAGCGTCTTGTACTATTTTTATATATTCATCCATTACACTCATATATAAATTTCTCCTTTAATGTTTTTTAAGTCCAATCAATGAATTCTACAGTTATAATAGAAGTGTTATTGTTTATTGGATATGTATAGTTTTGAGTTGGATCTTTTTTATAGAATCTAACTCTTGCACTTGATTCTGCTTTTACACCAACTTTTGAACCAACTACATATGTAACAGAGCCTTGGTTTTCTGTTCCTTGGCTGAATAGTTCTACTGTTGTATTTGCCATATCAAGAGATAGTATTTGTGGGTCATACCCAAATTGTGTAAATTTTGTTGGTTTACATTTTGCTTTTTCTGTTGCATCTAACATTGAATATGAATATATGTCCACTTTATCTCCAACAGCGTATGAGCCAAATGCTTCAAGTACTATATAATAATTAGTTGTGTTTGTTATAACTAAATCACAGTATATTTGCCCTACAGCATCTTCAATTTTGTATGAATATTCATTGTTCCCTATAATAAACACAAATTTAGCAGAAATAGTTTTACTGTATGGCTCTGTAGTACTTGCTGTAACATTTATTGTTACTTGGTCTCCAACATTTAATGCTGTGTTTGGATTAATTCTAAGTGTGACCGTGTCTAAGTTGTTTGTAGTATATATGGTTCCACTTGTTTTACTTAGTTGGCATGTTATATTGCTTGAGCAACTATATGAAATTTGATAGTCTACATCATATGATAATTTTTCTAATGTGTTTTTTGCGGTACTAAGTTTTATTGGTATTGAATAGCTATTAATTCCCGTCCATTGTTCTATTCTATATGTTGGGTTGCTTTCTTTTAATTTGTCACTTTCAAAATAAAATTCTTTTGTGCTGGTGTAAAAATTGTTTGCATATTTTAAAACATATCTTGCAAGTATTGTAACAAGAGACAAACAAAATATAACTAGCACTGATAAAACTAAAATTTGTTTCCTGGTGTATCTGTAATATGTGCTGTTTTTTTTCTTTTTCATCTCTTCCCCCTTGCATTTTTATTTTAGAAATTTCTTCGAATTGTGGGCGATTAAAATCGCCCCTACAATATGTTATACTTTTTGTTTTGAATCTATAATTACTTCCATACTTTCTATCATATTTTGATATTCTGGTTGATTTTTATAGGTTTCTGGAAAATATATTAACAAATAATATACATCTGTCTTTTTTGTACTGTGTGCCATTGTTTGTGTTGATGTTTTAAAGTTTTTAAAATATGTACCATCTGTATCAGCTTGCACCGTTCCAGCACTTGGAAGTATATTGGTTGGATTTGCTGATGTTGGTGTTTGATTTTTATATAGTACATATTGTAATGGCAAATTTGTGGTTGTTTTTATTGTAATATCATAATCTATGCTTGTCTGTGCAATTTTGTTATTTGAATCTGAATTTGTTACAGAAAACGTATGTTGGTATGGTTCAGCTCTTGGTACCATTTGGTCTAATTTAAAACTCATAGTTTGGTGATCTTCTTTAAATACATACATAGCAATTTCTATATCTTTTGAAGCTAAGGCTTCACTACGATATCTTGCTATAGTATTTGTTAGAGCAATGCTGCACAATACTATTATGCACACAGCAAGAATTATAAATCTTATAGCTATTACCGTTGTTCTACGACCTTTTCTCCTTCTTCTTCGAACTTGCTCTTTCATTTTTCCTCCACACACTCTTCTGTAATTTATTTTTCTTCAGCTTTTTTCTTACTTGTTTTTGTCGCAGTTGTTTTTCTTGTGCTATTTGTCTTTTTTGTTTTGTTCTCTTCTTTCGTTTTAGTTCCTTTGGTTGTTGATTTTTTTGTTTCTGTTGTAGTTTTTTTCTTTGCTGATTTTTTCTCTGGTTTTTCTATATTTTCTTCGTTGTTTTCTTCATCATTTTGTTCTATTTCTTCTGATTTTTCTTCAATTTCTTCTTGTTTTGTATGTTTTTTCTTTGTTTTGATAGGTTCTTCTTTTACCACAACTTCTACTTTTACTTTGTCATATGAGAAGAATACCCAAAGTAATAGTAACGCCACACTTGCTGGTATTAGTACTTTTGGTGTTAAAATTATTTCTTTCCACATTCTAAAGTTTGGTATTACTTTTATAACTTTACCAACTATTTGGTTTCTTTGTATAGGTGTGTCATTTGTATTATTTGCATCACCTTTTGTAACAATTTGGTTGCCATTTACTTCTACTATTCTATGGGTTACCAATGCTGTTCCTTGGCTATACACAACTATCTCGTCTTTATTTACAGTTTCATTTTGATCAATAAGTTTAACTAGTATAGCATCTCCTATTTCCATGGTTCCTGACATGCTTCCTGTTGATACTTCAAATGCAGAATATCCAAGCATTGTTGTATATGTATTTCCTTTAATGTTAATTTGTATATGATTATATGCCATTATTAGAGCAATACCTAATATTACAAATAATATAATATCAAATACCCATCTAAATATTTTTTTTACCACTCTCATTTTTTCATCCCATTCCATTTTATTGTTCTTTTGTTTTAGTAGTTTTTTTAGTTGTTGTTTTTGGTTTTGAAGTTGTAGTTTTTTTAGCTGTACTTGCTGATTTAGTAGTTGTAGTTTTCTTTGTTGTAGTCTTTTGTGATGTTCCTGTTGTTGTTTTTTTAGCTTTTGATGCTGTTGATGTAGTATTTTTTACAGGTGCTTTTTTCTCTACTACTTTCTCTTCTTCATCCTCATCTTCATCGTCTTCCTCTTCGTCGTCATCGTCTTCTTTAGCTGCTTTTATATTTGCTATAAATTCCCATAATTCATATAGGAATGCTAATAATGATGGGAATACTATTAGTATCAAAAATCCCCATTTAGATTCTAATATGCTTAAAATTGTTCCCAATTTTCCTATTCTTATTGAATTTTTTGTTGGGCCTATTGCTAAATCACTTGGTATTTCTTTAGATTCTAGTACATATGTGGTTTCTCCTGTTACTGAACTAACTTGTTTATCTTTTAATGTTTGAATATCTACTGTTGTTTTTCCTAACTCTGATGTTGCATGAAAAAATATATCTTCTCCCGGTTCTTGCTTTTGTGTTGTATCAACCAACACTAAGTCTCCCTTGTTAAATCCTTTTTCTTTTAGATTGTTTGTATTGATTATTAATACTGTTGTAGAGTCAAATTCTGAAACCTTAAATTGATTAAAAGATAGTAAACATATTGTTACTATTATTGCAATTAATGCATATAAAATAATTAGTGTGTTATAAAAAATTTTCTTCATTTCTTTCATCCTCCGTAAACTTTCTTTCTTCTTTATAATATAACATAGTCATTTTTTTTTATCAATACATTTTTCGATTAAAACATCTAAAAAAAACTTTTGTATTTGTTTTGTAATATACTTGTAATATTGCTGTAAAATTGTATTATTTTTTTCATATTTTTTAACGAAAAGCTTATTGAAAAAATTTTATATGATGTTATAATTATATTAAGGAATGTTAAGTTTTTAATTTTCTTTTATATTTATGTGCAAAACTTTATTGTTTTGTTGGAGGAACAGATGATAAAATTAAATGATAATAAAACAAAATCAAATTTACTAAAACTTATTAATAGAGAAATTTCTTTTATAGATGCTAGTTTAGCATACCAAAGAAGTCTTAACAAAGAAGTTCTTTTGTGTATGAATTTAATTACACAAAATTCTGAAGTTATAGAAACTGCTATGGAATTTAGTAAAAATTACGAGGCCTTAAATAATGTTATGGCTCTATTAAAAAAATCTACATTTAATATAGATTCCTTGGAAGCTCTACTTAGCCAATTATATGAAATAAAAAATAATGAAAGTAATGTTGTAATGACTAATAAAATATCTAAATTTAATGAAAATTATTTAGATGTTATTGATGAGATTACCACAAATACCATGAAAATAGAGTGCTTTTTAAAGGCTGATTTTCAAGAAGTCGAAAATCAAAACAAGGCTATTGCTGAATCTGCTAAAAAGGTTAAAGTTAGAACCAAGGAAGTTAATTTATTGCCTAACACATTAATAATTTCTGAAATCGAGAAAAAAGTAGTTTTGCCTTACACCTTAACAGATATTAAAAATATTTTAAAAGCAAGTCCTGCAAAATATACATCTGCTCAAGATGTTATTAATCAATTATATACTATTCCTTTAAAATGCTATAAGAATTCTGCTATTTCACGTTTTAGAGAAGCATATAGATTAGTTAGACAGCGCGATAAAGGAACCTTATTACAGGCTGTTGATTTAGCAACAGAATTATTTTTCAATTATAATTTGCATCCTGCCATTATAACAGCTTGCAAAAACTCTAATGAATTAGATGTATACCTATCTTGTTTAGAATATAATGAGCTTGAGGATTTTACAAGTTTTAAAATTGTATTCCAAGGCTTACCTGCGGTTTCAAAAAAAGCTTTTAAAAGAGGTCATAATTTGATGAACAAAATTAATAATGTAGAAAGTGCAAATAATTCTAGTACTACAAATCAAGAAACAAATGCAAATATAAATTCATAAATAATGGGCGATTAAAATCGCCCGTTCTCAATTTAACTTTGCTATTTCTTCTAATGTCATTCCTGTTAAACTTACTATTATTTTTTTATCAATTTTTTGTTCTAACATCTTTT